>Ga0307479_10000366_pt1 | contig 40603 bp, 35 predicted proteins | sample atmos_gasesECM4C_FD_203743 | JGI IMG/M metagenome (GOLD analysis project Ga0307479, IMG submission 203743) | Hardwood forest soil microbial communities from Morgan-Monroe State Forest, Indiana, United States - atmos_gasesECM4C_515 | ecosystem: Environmental > Terrestrial > Soil > Temperate...
CTTGCAGGATTCTAGTAAGGTTTCCGCCACATTGAATTCTGAGAGTTCGCAAAAACCGAAAGATATCAAGAGAATGTTCCTCGCGAAATCTTGCTAACCGGAAGATCGGATCTCTTCCCTGTCGGCTCGCGTGACGTATCGTGGATTGCGGCAGGCGCGTTCACGCTCAGAACCGGGAACCAGTGACAACCCATAGCCTCGGCATCGAGGGATTGGTGTGACCAAGCTGGTGATGACCATCTGCAACTTTGAGATTTCAACCCAATTTACGCGTAAGCTATTCCGCCTCCTCAGGGATGTCAAGCAAAATCACCTCTGCGCGAATCCATCCAGGTTTTCTTTGATCATCAATCCTTCAGCTATATGTTCCTGCGAAGCACTGCTTCCGCCAGGCGCCCGGGAGTAGGTAAAGTTTGGGGGGAATATTTGTAGGAAGAGCTTTGGAGGCGCGGGTGGGATTCGAACCCACGAATGGAGGTTTTGCAGACCTCTCCCTTGGGCCACTTGGGTACCGCGCCGAAACTTTAAGTATAGCGGAATCCCACGCGAGTGTCAGGGCAACGCGAGCAATCGAAACCTGAAAATACTCTATTTCTTCGCTGCTGGTGCGGGTCCCGCAATCTTCGCTTCCCGCAAAAAACGCGCCGACTCTTCTGGTGGAGTGGGATTGATGTAAAAACCCGTTCCCCACTCGAATCCCGCCACCTTCGTCAACTTCGGGATAATTTCGATGTGCCAGTGATAATGGTCATTAATCTCTTCTCCGATCGGCGACGTGTGGATCATGAAGTTGTAAGGAGGCATGTCCAGCACGGCGTCGAGCCGCATGAGTGTGTCTTTCAACATTCGCGCCAGGCTGGCGTACAGGGAGCTCTGGTTATTCTCGTAGGACGAACCGTGCACCTTCGGCAGCAGCCACATTTCAAAGGGAAACCTCGGCGCGTATGGCGCCAAGGTAATGAAATGTTCGTTCTCGCCGGCCACTCGTTCTCCTGTATCCCGCTCTTGCCGGATGATGTCACAGAAGATGCATCGCTCTTTCTCATCGTAGTAGTGCCAACAGCTGTCCACCTCTTCACGTACGCGTCTCGGAACGATCGGCAGCGCAATGAGTTGTGAATGAGGGTGCTCCACTGAAGCCCCCGCGGCCTCCCCGTGATTCTTGAAAATCAGTATGTACCGGAATCTCTTGTCATTTTTTAGATCGAGCATTCTGTCGCGGTAGGCCCACAATACGTCCTCCACCGCGCGCTCCGCCATCGTCGCCAGCGTGGCCGGGTGGTCCGGCGATTCGATAATCACCTCGTGTGCGCCGATTCCGTTCATCTTGTCGAACAGCCCCTCGCCTTCGCGGTCCAGGTCCCCTTCGATGCCCAGCGCGGGGAATTTGTTGGGCACCACGCGAATGCTCCAGCCCGGCGAATTCGCGCCTCCACCGTTTCGCCCGTATACCAAAATCTCAGGCGGCGTTTTCGTCTCGCTTCCCGGGCAAAAGGGACAATTTTGACTGGTCTTAGTGGTCACGCTTTCGCGCAGAAAATCGTTGGGCCGCTTGCCTCGATCCGTCGAGATGATCACCCAGCGGCCCGTAATCGGATCTTTTCGCAACTCCGGCAAAGCAATCCTCCTTGAATGGCTTCAGCAGCGGCCCAGGAAACTCATACAAGCATTTTCCAACTTCAAATTCTACCTCTTCTTGCAGGGCATAGCAGGCCTTCTCCGCCCAAAAGCTCACCTCTGCGGACTGAATGCATCCTTATGCAGCCGCACCGCAGGGGCATGTCCGGGTCGGTTGTCGATCGCCAGCACGTCAAATCGGCACGAGCAATCGCCCACGTGGCGCTCCGCAAGAAACCGTTGCGCCGTTCGAATGAGCACGTTCTGCTTGTCTCTTGTGATGCTCAGTTCCGGCAACGCGGTGTGCTCTTCGCTTTCCGTCCGCGTTCGTACTTCGACGAATGCCAGCGTCGGCCCGTCGTAACCCACCAGATCAATCTCGCCCTTGGCGCCGCGCGGCATGTAGTTTCGCGCCACAAAAACATATCCATGCCGCCGCAAGTACCAGTAGGCGTAAGTTTCGCCGCGCACCCCGGTTCGCCGCGCCTCGTTTTTCTTGCCTTCGGGAGAAGAGCCTTCTTCCTCGCGCAGGCCTCGCCGCGCCGCCCAATGCACAGCCTGAAACATGAATCTTGAAAAAATCGGCATCGCCTCGCCGCCCGTATAGCCGCCTCGTGCGCAGTATAGACAAAAATCCCGCGGCTGCCCTATTTCTTATTCGGCAGCCACGGGAAAATGAATGTGCCGGCGTCCCGGCGTCAGATTTTCTTCTCGCCTTCGCGGAAGCACTCTTCCAGTGTCCTGACCGCGAAGTCCGCTTGCTCTTCATCAATGAGGAGCGGCGGCGATAGACGCAGCGAATTTTCTCCCGCGCCTAGGACAAGCAACCCCTTGTGAAACGCAAAGTCCACAATCGCGTTTCTCAGATCCGCGCCCTTTTCTTTTGTGCGCTGATTGCGCACGATTTCAATCCCGATCATTAACCCGCGTCCCCGCACTTCGCCGACAACTTTGAACTTCTTCGCCCAGTCGGCCATACGGCCAAACAAGTAGTCGCCCATGCGCCGCGCGTTTTCCATGTACTGGCTTTCGATCAGGTCCATCGTCGTCAGCGCCGCCGCGATGGCCACGGGATTCCCGCCGAACGTTGAGCCGTGCGCACCCGGGCCCCACTTCATCACGCTTTCCTTTGCAATGAACGCGCTCAGCGGCAAGCCGCTCGCGATGCCCTTCGCCGTCGTGATGATGTCGGGCTCAATCCCCGCGTATTCGTAAGCCCACCACTTACCCGTTCGCCCCATCCCGGATTGCACTTCGTCGAGGATGAGCATAATGCCGTGCTTCCGGCAGATGCGCTGCAACTCCTGCAGGAAGAATTTCGGCGCGGGAATGTACCCCCCTTCGCCCTGAATCGGCTCGATGATGATCCCGGCGACATCCTCCGGATCAAACAGCCGCTTGAACATATCGTTCTCGAGCATCTCCAGAATTTCCGCGCCGCAGGTCTCCGGTCCGTGGCCGTGATCGCAGCGATACGCGTACGGATAATGGATGTGCTCGACGCTGCTCAGCAGTGCGCCGAATCCTTTGCGCTGGCTGGACTTGGATGCCGTCAGCGACAGAGAACCCATCGTCCGGCCGTGGAAACCTCCATAGAACGCGATCAGCTTGTCGCGCTTGGTCGCGTAACGCGCAAGTTTGATGGCTCCTTCCACTGCTTCCGTTCCCGAGTTTCCAAAAAATACCTTCTTGTTCTCCGCGCCGGGCATGGTTTGAACAAGCCGCTCGGCAAGCTGCGGCAAACTCTCGTAGAAAAAATCCGTGCCGGACATATGGATCAGTTCGCCTGCTTGTTTCTGGATCGCCTCAACAACTTTCGGGTGGCAGTGCCCCGTGGAACACACGGCAATGCCGGCGGCGAAATCAAGAAACAGATTCCCGTCCACGTCTTCCACGACCGCGCCGCGCCCCCGCTTGGCTACCAGGGGATAGTCGCGCGTATAGGAAGGCGACATAACTTTCGCATCGCGTTCCAGAACGCGCTTGGCGTTCGGCCCCGGCAATTGTGTAATCAGCCGGGGTAGCTTCATTTCCGTTGCTGCAATCATTTCTTCCTCCTCATTTCCTCTATTCGTCGACGGTCGGCGCCCAGGTCGGCAATTATTGTGGATGGGTGACCGCGAGGCAGTTATTCGTGTGTAGGCGAACTTCAACCTGCTTCGGTCTGCCGGGGAGAGGAAACTTAGTCGACGCCGTAGAGGTTGGGACGCGCCTCGGCGGGGGAGAAATTGCCTGGGAATCTTCGGATCTTGGTGTGTTTCATTTGCGTTTCCAGCGGACACTTCCGTCCCGCGTATCCTCCACGAGTATATCACGTTCCGCGAGCTCTTTTCGGATGCGGTCCGAAGCCGCGAAGTCCCTTCGCTGGCGCGCAGCCTGCCGCTCCGCAATCAATTTTTCTACCTCGGCGTCGCTCGGGCCGCCACCCTCGGCGTCGTAGCCGAGTACGCGGAGCTTTTGCGCGTCCGTGTCTTCCAATACTGAGAAAACCTGCTCGAAGCTAGCCAGGAGCTTCTCCACCGCAGCGACGTCGCCTTGCCGGAACACACCTCTGTCCATCGCAATGTTCGACTCGCGCACCAGATCGAACACCGCGGCCAGCGCCCTTGCCGTGTTCAGGTCGTCGCTCAATCCTGCGTCAAACTCCTCCACCGCTTCTTTCACCCGTGCTCCCGTTTCCTTCTGCTTCCCCGCGGAAAATTTTTCCAGTTTAAGTCGCGCCGCGAAGTTCCGCAGCCGCTCGACCGAGTTTGCCGCCTGCTGCAACCCGTCAAACGTGAAATTGAGCTGCTTTCGATAGGGCACGCTTGCCAGGAGGAACCTCAGTGTCGAAGGCTTGTAGCCTTTCTCGAAGAGGTCACGCAGCGTGAAAAAATTTCCCAGCGACTTCGACATCTTCTCGCCCTCGACGAGCAGATGCTCCGCATGCAGCCAGTACCGCACGAACGGTTTGCCAGTCGCCGCTTCGCTTTGTGCAATTTCATTCTCATGATGCGGAAAAGCCAGATCGATTCCGCCCGTATGAATGTCCAGCGTCTCTCCCAGGTACTTCATCGCCATTGCGGAACACTCGATGTGCCACCCGGGCCGCCCTTTTCCGATCTCCGTTTCCCAGAAGTGCTCGCCGGGTTTCGGCGCCTTCCACACGGCAAAATCCCTGGCGCTTTCTTTTTCGTAACGGTCCACATCCACGCGCGCGCCCGCTTGAATCCCGCTCAGATCGATTTTCGAAAGCTTTCCGTAAGCTGGAAATTTCGCGATCCGGTAATAGATCGAGCCTTCGCTGTCGTACGTAAATGTCTTTCGGCGCAGCTGCTCGATCAGCTTCACCATGTCCTCTATATGGTCTGTCGCGCGAATCCACTGCTCCGGAGCTTCGATACTCAAAGCCTTGCAATCGTCGAAAAAAGCCTGCACATATTTCTCGGTGTAGTCTCGGATGCTCACGCTGGCAGCGGCGGCATTCGCGATGATGCGGTCGTCCACGTCGGTAAGATTCATCACGTGGTTCAGCCGGAAGCCTCGCGACTTCAAAAAACGCCGCAAAATGTCCTGGAACACGAACGTGCGATAGTTCCCGATGTGCGCGTAGTCGTAGACCGTCGGGCCGCAGGTATACATCCGCACTTCGCCAGGCTTCTGTGGAACGAAGGGCTCCGTCTTTCCCGACAGTGTGTTGTGCAGATGGATTTCGTTCATCGCGGCCTAAGTAACATTTTGCTCCATGGGAATAAGCGTCCGATTGTATCCGAGCCTTCGAACGTGGAGCAATCCAGAACCCCCGCGCAATTTACTATTGGACCGGTATGCCGACCGTTTCGGTCCAAATTGACGCTAGCCATTGCCGTGGTTAAAGTAACGAGTTCTCAATTCCCCGGAGGTTCCCATGATCCGCTCACTTGCGGCGGCCAGCTTTATCGCAATCTTTGCGCTCGCTGAGAGCTTATTCGCACAGGAAAAATCAACGGCGCTCACGCCCGAAGCTTCCCTTAATCTGCGCTCAATTTCGGACCTCCAGTTCTCGCCGGACGGCAGCCGGCTCACCTTCGTCGTTGCCGAGCCGCCAAAGGGTGAAGAGCGGGCAAGCCATATCTGGATTCTCGACACTAAAACAAGCGGCGTGCGGCAATTCACCTATTCGTCAAAATCCGAAACCTCCCCGCGGTGGTCGCCCGACGGTAAACAACTCGCCTTTCTTTCCAATCGCGCGGAAGATCAAGAGCAAATCTACATGATGCGTGCGAATGGCGGGGAAGCGGCAGCGATTACAAAAGGCAAACGCAGCATCCAAAGTTTCGAATGGTCTCCTGATGGTAAACAGATCGCTTTCCTTGCTCCCGACGCCAAGACGGAAGCAGAAGAAAAAAGGGAAAAGGATAAGGATGACGCCCAAGTTGTGGATAAAGACGAAAAGCGGCCACGTCTGTGGGTTCTGAATGTAGCGCCTGGCGAAGTGCGTGCGCTCACGCCGGCGAATTGGCGCGTCAGGGAACTGAGCTGGGCCCCTGGGGGCGACCGGATCTTTGTCGTCGCGACGGATACTCCCGCTTCTGACCAGCTTACGGATCGCATCTTTGCTGTTGGTGTGTCTGCGGGTGCAACGAAACAAATTTCCGCGCCGCGAGGCCCTTTTGTCCGCATCCGGGCCGCGCCGGATGGTAAGACACTCGGCTACATCGGTAGCCGGGAAGATGGTCCCGAGCCGCATGACCTCTTCTTGCAACCTTTCGCCGGAGGTGCGGCGCGCAATCTCACCGGCGCAAGTCTTGACCGTCCTGTATTCGACTATAGATGGTTGAAGGATGGCGGCGTGTTCGCGGTCACGACAGTCGGTTTTCGCAAGATGTTTGTTGCCTATACCGCGGACGGTACGCGCAAAGGCCCTGGGACGCTCGACACTAACGCCGGTCCGTTCGCGCTCAGCGTTTCCGGCCAGATTGCTTTTGTGGGGCGGACCGCTACCCAGCCAGAAGAGATTTGGCTCTGGGACGGCCAGGGCGCGCCGAGAAAAGTCAGCCACCTGAATGACGTGTGGCGGCAGTACGCGCTGATCAAGCCGGAGATTTTCAAATATAAGAGTTTCGACGGTACGGAAATTGAAGCCGCCTTGATCAAACCGGCCGGATACGACGGCAAATCCAAATTGCCCCTCATCGCTCAGATTCACGGCGGTCCCACAGGCAACTGGGATGATTCGCTCGACAGGTGGGGGCAGCTCCTCGCGGCGCGGGGGTACGCCGTATTCTTGCCGAATATTCGCGGCTCGACGGGTTATGGGCAGAAGTTTATCGAGGCGAACCGCGGCGACTGGGGTGGCGGCGATTTCAAAGACGTGATGTGGGGCATCAAGGACCTCGAAGACCGCGGGATCGCCGATCCCAACCGGCTCGGCATCGGTGGATGGTCCTACGGTGGCTACATGGCGGAGTGGGCGGTCACACAGACCAACGTGTTCAAGGCCGCGGTTTCCGGCGCAGGACTCTCCAACTTGGTCTCCGAATACGGCACCGAGGAGGGGCCTTCCTACGATGAATGGTTCTACGGCGTTCCGTACGAGCCGGACAAGCTCGCGGGCTTCCTCAACAGCTCCCCATTCGTGCATCTCAAGAACGCCAGGACGCCGACCCTCATTCTCCAGGGCGAAGCCGACAAGATAGATCCCTTGGGCCAGAGCCAGGAACTCTACCGCGGGCTGAAACGTTACGGCGTCGAGACCGAATTCGTGACCTACCCCCGCGAGCCCCACGGTCCCCACGAGGAGAAGCATCTGTTGGATATCTTGAACCGCATTCTGGCCTGGTACGATAAGCACCTGAAGCCGTCGGGGCGAACTGAAGGGGAATTGTCCGTCACCGATCACCATTGACGAGCCACGACACCTGCACGTGTGGCGCTGTCATTCGAGCCACAATCTCCTGCGTATTTCTTTACACTCGCCTTACTCCATGTTAGTGTTTCTTCCCGTACCGCCATCCACGCGCCAGGCGGCTGGGCCTCTGAACGAGAACCTGCCAAACGTTCTAACAGGCGGCCTTCAAAGGGTCGACTTGTCGCTCGATACCCCCTCCTCTCGAGGACCAAAACGTCGTCCCTTTTCGCGCCATGGGCCTGCGGCCCCATGGGTGCTTGCATGGATGCGGCAAGGGACACAAAGAGGACAACTTGCTTAAGCTCCGAAAAGTGGAAATCGTCGGCTTCAAGTCCTTCTGCGAGCGCACCACAGTGACCTTCAGCGGCACTGGCACGACTTGCATCGTCGGCCCCAACGGTTGCGGCAAATCCAACGTCGTTGACGCCATCTCGTGGGTCCTGGGAGAACAGAGCCACAAGTCGCTGCGCGCTGAGCGCATGGCCGATTGTATTTTCAATGGCACTACCAAGCGTCCGCCCATGGGTCTTGCCGAGGTGAGTCTCACCATGGAAGACCTGGAGCTTGCGGAAGCCGCGCGTTTCGTAATGGAAGCACCAAGCGAGGAACCCATTGCAGAGACGCCGCACGCGGTGAGCGGTGCTGAGAAGAACGAGATGGAAGGCAGCGTACCTGCGCAGGCCCCCGAGGGGCAAACGGAATTTGCGGGAGAGCAAGACCCTGCGTCCCTGGTTGACGACGTACCGGCCACGGAACCCGAATTCATCAAAGGGAAGCGCAAGAAGAAAGCCGACAAGCCGGTGTTGGCGACGAAACCCGGTGAAGTCGTCGTCTGCCGGCGTCTTTATCGTTCCGGCCAGAGCGAATACCTTATCAACGGCCGCGTGGCGCGGCTGCGCGACATCCAGGAAATGTTCATGGGCGTCGGCCTCGGCCCCGATTCGTACGCCATCATCGAGCAGGGCCGCATCGGCCTGATCCTCTCCACCAAACCGATGGAGCGCCGCGCCATCATCGAAGAAGCTGCCGGAGTGACCAAGTTCAAAACGAAGAAGCGCCTCGCCGAAGCCAAGCTGGAATCCTCGAAAATCAATCTGTCCCGCGTCAACGACATCGTCGTCGAAGTCGAAAAACAACTCGGCTCCCTGAAGCGCCAGGCCGCCAAAGCTCGCCGCTACTCCGAAATTCGCGACCAGATGCGCGGCATCGTGCGGCAGATGCTCGCCGGCAAGGCCCGTGAACTCGACGGCGAAGCGGAACGCCTCGCGAAACTCCTGGAAGAACTCTCCTCCAACGAAACGCAGCATGCCCACAGTATTCAGCAGCAAGAAGGCGAGCAGGACCGCCTAAATCAGCGCATCTACTCCCTCGACTCCGAAATCCGCCAGAACCAGAACGTCTTGAACCTCACCGCGCTTGAAGTCGATCGCAGTGAGAATCGCATCGTCTTCAATCGCCAGCGTGCCGGGGAACTGGCCTCGCGTCACGGCCAGATCGCCGCCGAGAGAAACCAGACGAATGCACAGGCTGCGGAATGGGAATCGCGAAGTTTGGCGCAACTCCAGGCCGCAAGTTCATTGCGCGAGGAATCAGGAGTTGTTACGAAGCGCGTGGAAGATCTCACCCTGCGCGCACAAACACGAGCTGCGCAAATCGCAGAAACGGAAGCTCGTATCGTCGAGCTCCGCCGCACGGCATCCGAGACAGGAGAAAGCCTGCTGCGTTTGCACGGCGAGCAGAAGCAGGCTGAAGAAGCGCTTCTTCACCAGGGTGAAGCATTACGCAAACTGGAAGCCGAGGAGAACGCGCTCCTCGAGTCCTCCATTCGCATCCGTGGCGAGGCCGAAGAAGCGGCCTACGATTTTGAAGCGGCAACCAGCCAGCTTAATGGTCTGAAGCAAAGAGCCGCTGAACATCAGGCAAAAATCGCGGATTTGCGTGCTCAACGCGAAACGTCGGCCAAGCAAACCGAAACACTTCGCGATGCGCTCTCCAGCGTCCGCGCGCGGCATTCCACGCTCACGCAAATCCTGAATGACCGCTCCTACACCGCGGATGCGGTTCAGAAACTCTTTGCCGCCAACGATCGCGGCGCGGCCAAAAATTTTCGTGCGGTCGGCGTCCTCGCCGATTACGCCGAGGTCGAGGAGAAACACGAAGCCGCCATCGAAGAGTACCTCCGCGAAGAACTCGAATATGTCGTTGTCGAGACCTACGACCACGCCCGCGCCGGCGTCTCTCTCCTGCGCAATGAAGTCGGCGGGCGGGCCACCTTTTTTGTGGATTCGCTCCGCAATCTTCGAATTCCCGAGTACGAACCCATCATCCACTTCCGCGCGGAAGATGGCGTGATTTCCCGGCTGGACAAGCTCGTCGAATTCAAGGATCCGCTCGGTGCCGCCGCCAAGCAGTTTCTCCCGCGCCTCCGTTCTGCTTACCTGACGGACAGTGCAACCGCCGCGGAAAAATTGGCGCGCGAAAATCCCCAGTACGCTTTCGTCACTCCGGACGGAACTTGCTACCAGGGTCGCATGGTCACCGGTGGACGCGCGGGCGAAGCTGGGCCGCTCGGCATGAAACGCGAGCTTCGAGCGCTCGACGCCGAAGTAATGCAACTCGAGCATCAGGCGGCGGAAATGCAGGCAGCTCTCGAAACTATTGATGCTGCGCTCAAAGCCACCGAACAGTCGCTCGAAGAAATCTCCGCTCAGCAACTCGGCGCGGAGCGCAATGTTTTCTCTGCCACGCACCGTCACCAGCAGACCCAGGGCGAACTCACCCGCCTCAGCCTCGAGTTGACGGTCTGCCAGAACGAACTTTCGCGAATCCGGCGTGACGTCGAGGCCGCCCGCAATCGCGCCGCGCGCGCACTTCAACTGCATTCTTCCGCCGCTGCGAGCCGCGCTGAAGTGGAAACCGAAAGCGCGCACCTCGCGGAGGAGTTGGCCCAGCTCCGTGGCTCCATTCAGTCGGAACAGGATGAACTCGCCGCCGGGCGCGCCGAGTTTGCCGCGCTTAACGAGCGACTCGCCGCCGCTGAGGCTCTCTCAAGCCGCCTCCAGGAAGAACGCGCCGAACTCGATCGCCGCGAAGCCTCTCTCCGCCTGCAGGAATCTTCCGTTTCGGAAGAGACTGCTGCTCTCGCCAAGCAGAGCGAAGAGCTGGCGCAGCAGCTCGACGGACTTCGCGCCGAAAAGCATCGGCTCGAATCGCGCCAGCACGAGCTCGAAAAGGAATGGGAAGCCGCGCGCACTCGCGTGACGCAGATGGAAGATGAGCTCCGCATGGGCCGCCAGTCGCTGCAGAAACTGCGCGAGCAGCGCAGCCACGCGGAAGTGGAGCGCGCGCGCAACGATTCCGATCGCCAGCACCTGCGCGAAACGTGCCTTACCGAAGTCAATGCGCAACCCGAGGATCTCATCGCCACCGAATCCGCCTTCATGAGCGGCGAAGAGCTCGCCGCCGCAGAAGCGAATTACCGCGAAATGAAGCAGCGCGTCGAGTCCATGGGGCCCGTCAACATGATGGCCCTCGAGGAATTCAACGAATGCGACCAGCGCTTCACTTTCCTCACGCGGGAACGCGATGATTTGCTGCAATCCATCGCCGATACGCAACAGGCCATCGCCGAGCTTGACGTCATCTCCCGCGAAAAATTCGAGCAAGCTTTCGCCGCCATCAATCGCAATTTCTCCGAAGCTTTCCACGCCATCTTCGGCGGCGGGATGGCGGAGATGCGCCTGACCGAGCCCGACAGCTCCGGCGATGCCGGCATCGACGTGGTGGCTTCGCCGCCGGGAAAGCGTCTGCAAAACGTGCTCCTGCTCTCCGGAGGCGAGAAGGCCATGACCGCGCTCGCGCTGCTCATCGCCATCTTCCGTTACCAACCGAGCCCCTTCTGTATCCTCGACGAAGTCGATGCACCGCTCGACGAAGCCAACGTCGGCCGCTTCACGCGCCTCATCGGCGACATGAGCAGCCAGACGCAATTCATCATCGTCACCCACAATCGCAAAACCATGGAGACGGGCTCGGTCCTTTACGGCGTGACCATGCAGGAACCCGGCGTCTCCAAACTCGTCAGCGTCCGTTGGGAAGGCGATACAGGGCCTTCAACAAGGCGCCACACTGCCGCCGCCTCCGCCGCCTAAGCTAATTTTCTCGCAGTCCAATTTTTCGCATTTGTCTTGCCGGAATTTCCACCGGTCACACCTTTGACTTCCGCTTGCGCTGCGCTAGAATACCTTGCACTTTTTCGAGGGGAAACATTTCCGTGTCCGCGAGTCCTGCCGTGCGCGTTATCAAAGAAACCCGGTTTGCCGGCATTTCGCCCGCCGCTCGCGGCAAAGTTCGGGACATCTATGATCTCGGCGACCAACTGCTCATCGTAGCCACCGACCGGCTGTCCGCATTCGATGTCGTCCTTCCCACGCCCATCCCGGACAAGGGTCGCGTATTGACGCAACTTTCGCTTTTCTGGTTCAACCTGCTGAGAGACGTGATTCCCAACCACGTTCTCAGCGCCACCCACTTCCCGCCGCGTTTCGATTCCTACAAAGATGACCTCGCCGGACGCTCTATGGTCGTTCGCAAGACGCAGCCGCTCTCCATCGAGTGCGTCGTGCGCGGCTATGTTTCCGGCTCCGGCTGGAAGGACTACCGCGCCACGGGAAAAATCTGCGGCATCGCGCTCCCCACAGGCCTGCGAGAATCCGACCGGCTTCCCCAGCCTCTCTTTACGCCCTCGACTAAAGCCACCGCCGGTCACGACGAAAATATTTCCTTCGAACAAGCCGCTTCGGTCGTCGGCAAGGAACTTGCCGAGCGCGTTCGAACAATCAGTCTTGAGCTCTATCGCCGGGCCGCCGCTTACGCCGAGCCCCGCGGCGTCATTCTCGCCGACACGAAATTCGAATTCGGCCTTCTCGGCAATCAGCTGATCTGGATTGATGAAGCCTTGACTCCCGACTCTTCCCGTTTTTGGCCAGCGGCTCAGTACAAGCCCGGTGGTCCTCAGCCCTCTTTCGACAAACAATTTGTGCGCGATTACCTCGAACGGATCCAATGGCCCAAAACGCCCCCTGGCCCCGAATTGCCCCCCGAGGTTGTCGCCGCCACTCGTGCAAAATACCGGGAGGCGTATCGCATCCTTTCAGGACACGAGCTGGACTAGCAGTCCGGCCACTTACCCTGGAAAATTCTTGCGGAGCGTGTCATCGTGAAAGATCAATTGGAAGGGCTTGTGATGCAAATGGTTGAGCGTGGAATCCTGTTCGACGAAGCCGTCGGCGAATTCGAGAAGCGCTTCATCAAGCGCGTGCTCGACCGTGCCAACGGCAACCAGTCCCGCGCGGCTCAGGTCCTCGGCATTCACCGCAATACTCTCAGTCGCAAGATTGGCGAATACAAACTAGACCGCAACGGCCACCGCCCGCGGTAGCTCGTCCAATCGTCAGGATTTTGCGCCGCCACAAAAGCAAAACGGCCCTCCGAATTCTTCGGAGGGCCGTCTACTCTACGTTTTCGTCAGACCGTCTCAGGTACCAGGCTTTTTCGGTGCCGGACGCCTCACAGGTTTCTTTGGTGCCCCTTTCTCTTTCGGGATGTCCTCCGCGTTTACCTTGGCCTTCTCCCAGTGCAGCATGAACGCCGGGTCGGGGTCATACGCCGTCAACGTGCCGGTAAAGCGCACAGGATTGTCCTTCTCGAGCCGCGCCGCGTCCGGCTGACCTGCGACCTTAACTTCCATGTTCGGCGTAGTTGCGGCTTGGAACTCCGCGTCGCTCGTCACGAACGCCATTTTCAGACCAATCACATCCGTCCCGGGAGTCGCCTCAATCAACTTGCCCGGCACATCGGGGAATTCCAGGCCGCACGACGCCAGCCAAGTTACTTTGGCCTTGTCGCCGCCGGCCTTCAAATCTCCCACAACAGACGCAATCGTCATGTCTTTCCGCGCGGCATCCAAATCCGCGCTGCTGGGAAGTTTGTAGCTTGCCGGACGCTCCGCGGAGCTTCCCGCCAATTGCAGCAGTTCATTCAGCTCGGCGTCGGCCAGATTGTCGCAAGCCGCCTGCTGGTAATTGACGATCAGCTTCCGCAAATAGTCTTTCACTTTGGTGGATTGCTGCTGGTTGGCGTTCTTCGCGGTCACCGCTCTCGCGAATGCCCAGAAGGCATCCATTTGCTGCGGGGGATTCGTGCACATATACGCCTGCCCGAGCCGGTAGCTGGTCACGGCGTCGTCCGGCGAGCCCGCCAGCACGGCCTTGTAGGAAGCGACTGCGCTCGCACAATCCTTCAAGGCCATTGCCGCCACCGCCGCCGTGTAGTTGAACAGCGTTGTCGGCTGTTGTTTTTGTTTGTTCCAATCCTCATCGGTCATGTTGTCCGGTTTTTTCAACTCCGTCAAAGCCTTCAATCCGTTCAGCGCTGCCTCATGCGCTTTTGTCGCCTGGTCTTTATCCGCCTGTTGTGGGCCAGGGAGATTCGTGTAGGCAAACGAGCGCGCGTAATAGGCCTGATATCGCCCCGCGGCATCCACCTTGTCCCCCAGCGCGATGAGCTTGTCGGCGTATTCGATCACCTTAGGAAAATTCTTGCCTGCGCCGTAAGCCTGGAAGTACAGCGGGTATACGTACACCAGCAGCGCGGAATTCGTGTACTTCGATGTGAAATCGTCCAAACACCTGATCTGCGAGGTCGGGTTCTTGTCTCCCGCGCAGGCCTGGTAAGCGTTGTACTCCGGCACGGTATACGCTTGCTTCGCCGCGCCGGCGTCTTGCGCTGCTGCTTGCGCCTTCGCAACACAGGCGCTTCCGAGAATCAGGCCGAGCGCAGCCAACAGCGCAAAGCCTGCCGATCTTCGTGTTCCGTTCATTCCCATTCTCCTCGCTCAAACTCCGAGCCTGGGTTCTATTCCGGTCCGCCCGGTATGACTCTGACAGGTATCACGCCGCTACGAAAACTTTGGGATTATAGGAAAAGCCATGCGCTGTCTGCAAGCCGTAATCGTGCGAAGCACTGTGAATTTTGAACCAATTCAGTTATTCGCTTGCTGGCTCTTCCCCACTACCCTCCGTGCAACTGCGGGGACTCGGGGGGCTGCCGACGATTCCACCCTGCTCCTGATGCTAAGATGAGTTTCGCATAAAAAGAGTGGCTTCGACGAGGAAGAATTTTCATGCCTGAGACAAAAGCGACGAGCCCATCCCTGCAGGCGGCAAAGCCGCTTGTGCAAGCGGTTGCTCTTGTTACCGGGGCCAGCCGGGGCATCGGCCGTGCTATTGCTTTGCGACTTGCTTCTTTAGGCGCATCCGTCGCCGTCTGCGGCCGCGATAGGGATGCTCTCGCTGCCACCGCTTCCGAATTGAGGCAAGTCTGCGGGCGCGTTTACTCCCAACCCGCCGACCTCACGCGTCCTGCTGACATCACGAATCTCGTCACCAATACGGAGGCTGCCCTGGGCCCCGTCTCCATCCTCGTCAACAACGCAGGCATCGGCCTTTTCGGTCCGGCCCACGAACGTTCGGAGGCCGACTGGGACCTCGTCATGAACACGAATCTCAAGAGCGCTTTCCTGGTCTCCCGTGCCGTCGTTCCCTCCATGATTCGCCGCAATCAGGGCGACATCATCAACATCAGCTCCCTTGCCGGCCGCAACACTTTCGCCACGGGCGGCCTGTATTGCGCATCGAAATGGGGCTTGCAGGGCCTCTCTGGTTGCATGGCGGAAGACCTGCGTGAACACGGCATCCGCGTCAGCGTCATTTGTCCCGGCAGTGTGGCCACCGATTTTTCGGGTCGCCGCCATAAGGATGCGTCCAAAGTGCTTACGGCGGACGACGTCGCCCATGCCGTGGCCATGATTGCGACCCAGGGCCCGCAAAGTTTTTTAAGCGAAATCCAGCTGCGGCCGGTGCGCAAACCCTGAATCAGGACGGTCTATTTTCCTCTTGACAGTAATCGTTACAACGACTATATTTCCGGTGTGCCCCCTCGCCACAAAGCCGTCTCCCTCCCCCTCGAAAACCGTGTTTTCATTGCGCTTCTCAAGGCCGCAGATGCCGTTAGTCAGGAGGCCGAGCAACTTCTCCGCTCACAAGGCCTTTCAGGCGCACAGTACAATGTCCTGCGCATCCTCCGCGGCGCCGAACCCCAGGGTCTTCCCTGCCGGGGAATCGGCGATCGCATGATTTCTCACGATCCAGACATGACGCGCCTCCTCGACCGCATGGAAAAACGCGCCCTCATCGTCCGCATACGCCAGACCGACGACCGACGCGTCGTCCAGACGCGCATTACGCGCGAGGGTCTCGAACTCTTGAAAACTCTCGACCGGCCTGTTCGCGAACTCCACAAACGTCAATTCCGCCACATGACCACTGCTCGCCTGCGGGCCCTTGCGGACATCCTGGAGGAGGTCCGTTCACGCGAGCTCTCCTGAAGTCGGAGCAGCCACGGAACACTGTAAGAGATTTTCGCAGGTGCAAAAAAGGAGAAACGACAATGACAATTGGGGCTTCAAGGATCGCAATTCTCGCAGGTCTCGCTGCGGTGCTTTCGCTGCCCGCAGCCGCGGCAACCTCGGAGTGGAAAATTGATCCGCCGCATTCCGCCGCGCAATTTGCCGTGCGCCATCTCACCATCTCCACCGTCCGCGGTGCTTTTACCAAGGTCAGCGGAACCGTCCAGCTCGATGATCTGGACATCACCAAGTCGAGCGTTGACGTGACGATTGACGCCGCCTCGGTGGATACCCGCGTGCCAAAGCGCGACGATGACCTGCGCAGCGACAATTTCTTCGATGTCGCCAAATATCCCTCCATCACTTTCAAGTCAAGGAAAATCGAGCAGGTCGCGCCCGGCAAGCTGAAGGTCACAGGCGATCTCACCATCCATGGCACGACCAAGGAAGTCATCCTAGACGTGGATGGCCCGACACCGCCCATCACGGACCCGAGGGGTAATCAACACGAGGCCATCAGCGCCACCACCAAAATCAACCGCCAGGACTTCGGCGTGAAATTTAACGCCAAGCTGGACAACGGCGGCCTGGTCGTTGGCGATGAAGTCTCCATCGTCATCGACGCGGAGATCGTCAAGTCTGCGGCAGCCAAGTGATTCCTCGCCGAAGAAAGTGCGGGCGATGCGAAATGCACCTCCCCGGCTGCTTTATTCATCTAACCAGCGAACCAGGTAAAAGGAAATCCCATGCAAAAACCCGCCCCAACCGAATTTCCGGTCCACGATCTTATACGCGATCGCTGGAGCCCCCGTGCCTTCGCCGACAAAACCGTTCCGCCCGAGGTGCTTCGCAGCTTGTTTGAAGCAGCGCGCTGGGCGCCCTCCAGCTCTAATGAGCAGCCCTGGTCCTACATCGTGGCCACGCGAGAGGACAAGGAAAATTTTGAAAAAATGCTGAGAGTCCTCGTTGAGTTCAATGCTAATTGGGCAAAAAACGCCCCGGTTCTCGCTCTCGCGATTGTGAAACTCGTCTTCGAAAAAAACAACGCCCCGAACCGCAACGCTCAATATGACACCGGCGCGGCAACCGCCTTATTGTCAGTGGAAGCGACCTCGCGCGGGCTGGCCGTCCATCAGATGGCCGGATTTGATCCGGACAAGGCGCGCAAGGTTTTTGAGATTCCCGCAGGTTGGGATGCCATCGCTGCAATCGCCATCGGCTATCCCGGCGATCCGGAGTCTCTGCCGCAGCCTCTTCGCGATCGAGAACTCGCCCCGCGCGTCCGCAAACCCCTCAGCAAATTTGTCATGACGGGCCGTTGGGGGCATACTTCTCCGTTCGTTTCGAAATAATCGTCTAGCGAGGATCCGGCACGCACCATGCACAGACTCTTCGAGTTCCTTCTTCACCATGGATATGTGGTACTCCTGGGTTGGGTCTTTGCCGAGCAAATCGGTCTGCCGGTCCCTAGTCTGCCGCTTCTGCTCGCCACAGGCGCCCTGGCCGGTACCGGACGGCTCAGTTTTATTGCTTCTTTGTTCTTTTGTGTCTTGGCTGCCGTCGCCGCCGACGCCCTTTGGTTTCAACTCGGCCGCCTCAGAGGCATCAAGGTCCTTCAGCTTCTCTGCAAGATTTCATTGGAGCCCGATTCCTGTGTCCGCCGGACGGAAGGTATCTTCTCCAAACAGGGCGCGCGCTCGCTACTCTTCGCCAAGTTTGTTCCTGGCCTCGGCACGGTAGCCCCGCCTCTCGCCGGCATCTTTCACATGCGGCCTTGGCGCTTTCTACTCTACGATGCTCTCGGCGCGCTTTTTTGGGCGGGCAGCTATTTGGGCCTGGGCTATGCCTTCAGCGGCGAGATCGAGCACATCGCCGAGCGCGCTTCCGCTCTTGGCGGTGGGCTCGGCGTCCTGCTCATCGGGTTTTTCGCCGCGTACATCGCGTATAAATTTATCGCCCGCCAGCGATTCCTTCGCGAGCTGCGCATCGCCCGCGTCACCGTCGACGAGCTCAAAGAAAAGATCGACGCTGGCGAGGAACTCGTCATCGTCGACCTTCGCCATTCCATGGATTTCGAAGCCGAGCCCGAAACGATCCCCGGCGCATTCCGCATGGACGCGAAAGACCTCGAGGAAAAAAACGACTCGCTGCCTCTCGACCGCGAAGTCATTCTCTACTGTACTTGACCCAACGAAGCCACCAGCGCCCGTGTGGCGCTGCTCCTCAGAAAAAAAGGCATCAAACGCATTCGTCCCCTGCAGGGCGGCCTCGACGCCTGGCGCAAACGCGGCTATCCGCTGGTGGCTGCTACCCTCACCTGACCTGAAAACGTTGGCGACTCAGAAAAGTATTTTGAAGAATTGTGATAACACCAAACAACCGCGGCAAAGCTCTCTTCCCGCTTAAAAAGCCCGTTCCCTACAGCCGTGGCAGAACGATTCCTCCCTGCGCCTGGTACTTCCCTTTCTTGTCCTTGTAACTCACTTCGCACTCTTCATCCGACTGAAAGAACACCACCTGGCACAGCCCTTCGTTCGCATAAATCTTCGCGGGAAGCGGTGTAGTGTTGCTGATCTCCAGCGTCACAAATCCCTCCCACTCCGGTTCGAATGGAGTCACGTTTACGATGATCCCGCACCTGGCATATGTGGATTTCCCTACGCAGATCGTCAACACGTTCCGCGGAATCCGGAAATATTCCACCGACCGCGCCAGCGCGAATGAATTCGGCGGAATGATGCACACGTCGCCCTTGAATTCCACCAGCGACCTCGGATCGAAATGTTTTGGATCCACAATCGTCGAATTCACATTTGTAAAAATTCGAAATTCATCCGCCACGCGAATATCGTAACCGTACGACGACACTCCGTAGCTGATCACTCCCTCGCGCACCTGCCGGTCCGTGAACGGCTCGATCATCTTGTGCTCCAGCGACATGCGGCGGATCCATCGGTCTGGCTTGACGGACATCCATTCCTCCTGAGAACTGGAGTTCAACTGCTCTGCGGCTGTTCATCTGTTTCAAAAAGACGTTCAGTGTAGTTTACCCCTCCTGTCCTTGACAACCTGCGGCTCACACTTTAGCATCTGCCCACCTGGCCCCTAGGGAGGCACGCGTGATTAAGCTGGACATCGTCAACGCCGTCGTCGCGGCAACGAATATCAGTCGCACCAAGGCCGAGCAGGCCGTCGAAACCATTTTTGAATCCCTCAAAGCCGCGCTCGGCCGCGGCCAGCGCATCGAGCTTCGTCGTTTCGGCGTCTTCAGCGTCAAGCCGCGCAAGACCGGCATCGGCCGCAATCCCCGCACGGGTGAGGAAGTCAACATTCCTCCCGGCAAGGCCGTCCGCTTCAAACCCGGCAAGGAACTCCACAGCATTGAAGCTAACAAGGCTGCGGATTAGCGCTCCGATAGGTCGCGATCTCCTGAATGAAATGCTCGCCGGCTGGCGCAGCGCGCCTGATTGTGGTGTACTGGTTTAGTTAAATCGAAATCGATCCGCCAAATTCTTCGTGGCCCACGCGCTTCCAGGAAATGCAACCCCCGCCACTTTTGACTGGCCGCCGCTTCCGTCGCCGGAAGCCTACTTTGCTCTCGCTCGCCGGCGTCCGCCCCTGAGGACTCTGCTTGTAGCCATTGTGCTGTTTCTCCTTACCCTCTGTACTTGCCTCGCAGCCGGCACTCAATTTGCCGCTGCCTACGATCACAACCAGGCAGTCTCGATCGATGAATTTGTTCGTTCCCTGCAACTCTTCTATCGCCATCCTGCCGCTCTCCTTAGCGGCCTCCCCTTCGCGCTGACTCTTCTCCTCATTCTTCTGGCGCATGAGCTTGGTCATTTTTTTGCCTGCCGCCATCATCACATTCGCGCCAGCTATCCGTTCTTCATCCCCGCTCCCACGCTCATCGGCACTTTCGGCGCATTCATCCTGATTCGTTCGCCCATCCGCACCACGCGCGCCTTGTTTGATGTCGGTGCGTCAGGGCCGCTTGTGGGCTTTGTTCTTGCCGTTCCCGCGCTCGTCTATGGAATCCTCCATGCCAAGATCGTCCCCGGACTCGCGGATCCCGCTCACTCCGACGTCATCTTCGGAATTCCATTGATCCTCCGCCTCTTCGCCGCCATTCTTCATCCGGGCATCACCGCGGGCAAGCTTCTCCTCCATCCCGTGGGCCGCGCCGCCTGGGTCGGACTTTTCGCGACTTCGCTCAATCTTCTTCCTGCGGGTCAGCTGGATGGCGGTCACATTCTTCGTTCCCTCAGCACGCGTGCCCATCGTTTCGTTTCGCTGTTTCTCCCGCTCTTTCTTATCGGGCTCGGCTTCTTCCAGCACTGGCCTGGTTGGTACATTTGGGCCACGATTCTCCTGGCTCTTCGTTTCCTTCGCGCCGCTCCCATCTACGATGCAACGCCTCTCGACCCCAGCCGCCGCTTCGGTGCATTTCTCGCGCTCGCCGTCTTTTTTCTTTGCTTCATGCCCGCCCCCATCTGATCGTGTTCAACTTTTCGTTGACCCTCTTCAAGTTCCAGCTATGATGCCTTCGCTCGACGCGCGGGGCCGATCACGCGCGGCAAACTTATGCCGTCACTCATCCGCACCCTGAGCCTCCGCGATCTTTTGTTGCTCTTCATCGGCTCCGTCATCGGTTCCGGCATTTTCCTCACTCCCGGCCTCATCCTTCGCCAACTCGGCGGCTCCGTCGGCTTCTCCCTCCTCGTGTGGCTCGTGGGCGGCATCCTCTCGCTTCTCGGCGCGCTAACCTACGCCGAGCTCGCCGCCGTCAATCCCGAAGCCGGCGGCCTCTACTGCTACATCCGCGATGGTTTCGGCCGCATTCCTGCGTTCCTCTACGGCTGGTGTCTTTTTCTCGTCATCGCCAGCGGCAGCATCGCAGGGCTCGCTCGTGCCTTCACGCTTTATCTCGCCGAGATCATCCCTCTCTCGCCCGCCGCCTCGACCCTCGTCTCCATGGCCATGATTGCCGTCATCACCGCCGTCAACGTCTGGGGTACGCGCAAGAGTTCCGACCTGCAGAATTGGACTTCGCTCATCAAGGTCGGGATCATCGTAATTCTCAGCGCCATTCTGTTCGCGCTTGGCCGCCACGCATCCGACCTGCCGCCCGCTCTCGGCACGTCCCAACACGGCTTCTCTCTTCTCTCCAATTTCGGCCTGGCGATGATCGCCGTTCTGTGGGCTTACGAAGGCTGGCAATTCGGCACCTACAGCGCCGGCGAAGTCATCGATCCCCAAAAAAACTTCCCCCGCGCTTTTCTTCTCGGGTCGCTGCTGCTCGCGGCACTTTATCTTGTCGCTGTGCTGGCCTATCTCTTTGCCCTTGGACCGGCTGCTGCCACCGCGAGCGATGCCATCGCTGCTACAGCCGCCACCGCTGTCCTAGGCCCGTGGGCCGGGAAGCTCGTCGCGCTCACCATCCTCATCTCTACTTTTAGTTCGGCGAACAGTGTCATCCTCACGGCCCCTCGCGTCTTCTACGCCATGGCCAAGGACAATCTCTTCTTCAAAAAACTCGCCGAGGTCCACCCGCGTTTTCATACTCCCGCCGCCGCCGTTGTTGCGCTCGGCGTCTGGTCGGCGGTGTTGGTTTGTACCGGCAAGTTCGCCGAATTGATCGGCGGCGTCATTTTTATCGGCTGGATTTTCTACGGTCTCGGCGCCGCGGCGATCTTCCCGCTTCGCCGCGCTCTACACGGCAGGCCGCTTCCCTATCGCGTCCCCGGATATCCTTGGACGCCTCTCGTCTTCGTCCTCGCCGCCGCCGCTATCGTGGGTAACGCCATCGTTCTCGCCTTCCTCGACCCCGCGCAATTCAAATTCCTTGTCATTGCCATCGCCCTTTTCCTCCTCGGCCTGCCCGCCTACTTCTTCTGGCGCAAGCGCGCAGTTTGAGTCCCGGACGCCTCTACGGGACGCGCCGCCACTAAATTTCTTCTTGACTGCCGCTAATCATTGAGGTACTATAGCAGTTAGGAAATCTTACGTCTTGGAGTGCGGCAGTCAGACTGCCGCTTTTTTCATTTTAGCGTCGAGAATTTGCCAATCCCCCCTTCGCGTCAATGACTTACGCAGACTTTCGTCCTAAAGTGTGATCTCGGAAATGGGAAGCGCTTTACCATCAGCGACTTACGCACACATTTGTATCTCTCTCAAAATGCGTTACTTGAAGTCCCATGGAAATCAAACACTTGAGCACACTTTTGCAGCTGCCCTCGAACGAAGCCCTTTGTTTTCAGCTTATTGCGCACACTTTGAGGAAAATACCGGGGATAGGGTACCCCTCCCCGAACAAAAAGGAAACGGCACTCGACGGAGCTCTACAACAAACTCAAAGGGTCCATATCCACCAGCACCGCCGTCTGCGGAATCTCTTTGGCGTCGCTATACGCCATGGCCCCGCTCAGCAGCTTTGTCAGCACCGACCGCTTGGGCGACTTCAGCAGAAACTGAAACCGGTGCTCTTTTTTCAAACGCGCCAGAGGCGCCGCCGCAGGGCCGAGGATCCGCGCACCGCTACCGTCGCGCGGCGAGAAATATTCCGAAAGCTGCCGCGACCACCGGATTGCCCTCTCTAAGTTTGTGTCCCGCACGATCACGTTCGCCAGCGACGTAAACGGCGGATACGCCATCATCCGCCGGAAATGCAGTTCGCGCTCGAAGAATGCGGTGTAATCCTGCCGCACCGCGTCCTGGATCGCGTAGTGCTCCGGATAATACGTTTGGATCAGCACGCGCCCGGGCAGATCGCCTCGCCCCGCGCGCCCCGCGACCTGGGTCAACAACTGAAACGTTCTCTCTGCCGCGCGAAAGTCGGGCAAGCTCAGCAAAGAGTCCGCGCTGACCACTCCGACCAGCGTTACGCGCTGAAAATCGTGACCTTTCGCCAGCATCTGCGTCCCGACCAGGATGTCGAGCGCTCCGCTCGCAAACGCTCCCAGCGTTTCCTGGTACTGAAGCTTCGTTCGCGCCGTGTCGCGGTCCAGCCGCGCGATCCGCGCGCCTGGAAATTCTTTGCGCAATCTTTCTTCCAAGTGTTCCGATCCTTCGCCAAAAAAATAAACATACTGCGACTGGCATTTCGGGCACTGCTTCGGGATTTGCTGCACCGACCCACAGTAATGGCACTCCAGCCGGTTGCGGCTCTTGTGATGCGTCATCGAAATGCTGCAATTCGCGCACTGCACCGAAGCGCCGCAGCTCCGGCACAGCACCGACCACGAATATCCGCGGCGATTGATCAGCACCAGCGCTTGCGTTCCGGCGCTCAGGCACTCTTGTATCCCTGCATGCAGCGCCGTGCTGATCGGGCTCCCCTTTTGCGTTTGCTGAAAATCCTCGCGCATATCAACGATCTCCACGTTCGCCAGCGAGCGCTCCGCGACGCGCGATGCCAGCGTGAGCAGCTCATATTTTCCGTTGCGCGCATGGTGATACGTCTCGAGCGACGGCGTCGCCGATCCCAGCAGCGCGACCGCGCCTTCCATCTTCGCGCGCACGATGGCCACGTCGCGTCCGTGATATCGGGGAGTTTCTTCCTGCTTGTAACTGTTTTCCTGTTCTTCATCCACGATGATCAACCCGGGATTCTCGAGCGGCGCAAACACTGCGGAACGCGTCCCCACCACCACGCGCGCCTCACCCTTGCGAACGCGCCACCATTCTCGCGCGCGCTCCACATCGCTCAGTGCCGAGTGCAGCACCGCCACGCCTTCAAATTTCGCGCCAAACCACCCGCGGCACTGCCGCCCGATCCACAGCGTCAAGGCAATCTCTGGGACAAGAATGAGCGCTGTCTTCTCCCTCGCCAGCGTTTCCTGTACCGCGCGCAAATACACTTCGGTCTTCCCGCTGCCCGTTACGCCGTGCAGCAGCAGCACGCCGAACTCGCCGAGCTCGAACCGCGCGCGAATCGCTTTCAGCACGCTCTCCTGGTCGGCGTTCAGTTCATGCGCTGGCGGCTCATATCCCGCGTCGAACGGATCCTCGGCGGGATCGATCGGCTCTTCCCAGCTCTCGAGGATTTCGTCGCTCAGCATGCGCTCGATCAGCGCCCGCGAAACGTGCGCCAGCTTCATCAACTGCGGCATCGGAAGCGGTCCGCGCTCCGTCTCGAGCAGCGCCCTGATTTTTTCTTCTTTCTCACCGAATCGCTTTTCCTCTGCGTCCGCGCGGCCTTTCCATGCGACCACGCGTTGCGTCCGCCGCTTTCGTCCCTGCAAACTCTCTCGAATCTCGATCAACCCGCGGCGTTGCAACCGTTGCAGCGCAGCATGCTCCACGCCCAACTTTGTTGTGGAGTTCCGCGGAAGAGTGCCGTTCCGCTTCTTCAATTTTGTGAGAAGGCTTGCTTCTTCCGCAGTGAGACCATGTGAAAGTGGAGCGGCGCTCAAACTTTCCGCGGCTTCGTGCCCCGCTTTGGTCAGGACAATCTGCCGCTGCGGTTTCAGTTCCGTTACCGGCGGCATCATCGCCCGAAACACTTCGCCGATCGGTGCCAGGTAATACCCGGCAATCCATTGCGCGAGTTCGATCAGCTTTGGTGTCAGCGCCGGTGCGAAATCAAGTGCCATGGTGATCTCGCGCACTCTGGCGCCTTGCGGCGCGCCCTCCGCGAAACCCACCACGACACCTACCAGGGATTTTTTGCGAAACGGAACCAGGACGCGGCTTCCTGGCCGCAACGTCTCGCGCAGCACCTCCGGCACCGCGTACGTAAACGTCGTCCGCAGAGGCACCGGCAACGCCACATTGCAAAAAGCAGCGCTCATCTCGGTGAGTAGTGTATCAGCACGCAGAAATGCCACAGAAAACCACGGAGGATGATTAGCTGACAAGACCTACCTGTGAGGCAAATGTGTCATCCTGAGTGCATCCGACAAGGATGCGCGAAGGATCTCAACGCAATCCACATCCGATGACTCAGCCGCCTAATGCTTTGTCATCTGCTGATCAGGTATATTCCCACGAATATCGATACAATCCCCGCCCACTGCTGGCGCGAAACGTGCTCTCTCAGAAAAATGGCTGCGAGCGCTACCGTCACCGCTCCATACAACGAACTGAGCACACTGATGATCGCGACTTGCTCCATCTGCATTCCAAGAGTGCACATCACAAACGCGCTCGTATCCAATATCGCCGTGCCCAGCGCGAGCGGCCGCACTTTACCTCGCGGCAGCCGCATCGGCTGCTTTGCCAGCAGGATTACGCCGCCCCCTAAGATCGTGGACGTCAAACGAATCATCCACACCGTTTGCGTTGCCCCTACTCTCGGGATTACGCGAATTCCGAAAAGCCAAAACAGTAAACCAAACCCAAGCGCGGAGCAGATCGCCCATCCGACTCCCTCTCCAGCGCGCCTCGCGGGCTCCACGGCATTCTCGTCCGCTTGGTGCTCGCCGTGTGCGACGACCAGCATACCGAGCAAGGTAAAGACGATTCCCGCACCACGCAGCGGCGTCAATCTCTCGCCTGTCAGGATGGACAACAGAACGGTCAAGACGGGATAACTCGCTGAGAGAGGCGCGACCACCGCCATTTTCCCGATCTCAAACGAGCGGTAGAGCGCAAGAGTTGAAAACGAATTGATGCATCCCGCCAGCAAACCCCACGCCCAGGGTTGCCAGCCCGAGCCATCCGCCAGATGGCCCCACCCTCCCAGCCACGGGAGGCAAATCGTCAGCAGGACGAGTCCCGTCGCCTGCATGTAAAACATGGTTCGGAGCGTGCCGACGCGGTGGGTCGCAAAACGCGCGAGAAAGTCCGCGCCGCCCCAAGTAAGCGCCGTCAAGAGGCCCAGCAGAATTCCCATGATGGATTACGAGGACTTGCTCTTCCTCACTTCGAGGCCGAGCGCGGACATCACCTTTTGCAGGTCCTTCCAGACTTCGCCCTTCGCGCTCGGATTGCGCAGCAGATATGCAGGGTGATACGTCGCCAGCAGCTTCCTTCCGCGAAACTCCAGCCACTGGCCGCGGAAGTGGGAAATTCCGCGATTTGTCTCCAGCAGCGTCTGCGCCGCCACGCTACCCAGGCAGACGATTACCTTCGGCGCGATCGCATCGATCTGCCGCAGCAAAAATGGCGAGCACGTCGTCACTTCGTCTTTTTCTGGCGCCCTGTTCTCCGGAGGCCGGCATTTCACCACGTTGCAGATATAAACATCTTTGCGCTGCAATCCCATGGCTTCGATCATTTGCGTGAGAAGTTTCCCCGCGCGTCCCACGAACGGCAAACCCTGCGCGTCTTCATCCGCCCCCGGGCCTTCGCCGACGAACAAGAGCTCGGCTTTAGGGTTTCCATCGCCGAAGACGATTTTGTTCCGCCCCTTGTGCAACTTGCACCGCGTACAATCGCCTAAATCGGTGCGAATCTTCAATAGCGAATCGTCCGCGATTTTGTTCACCGCCTCAAAAAGCGACGGCCCCGACGGCACGGGAAAGACATCCATCTTTCGCGGCGCGACCGGCGCAAGTTTGCGCGGTTCGTACTTGGGAACAGTTTTTGCCAAAATCGTTTCCTCTTTTTGTACCTCCGCGCGAGAAGCTGCTGCAGCAGGAGAGTCCGCGTGCGCTCCGGCGCCCCGGTCACGAAAAAAAAGCCGGATGCCGATGTCTTCGTAAAAGCGCAATCTTTCGATGAGTTTCTGCTGGAGTTCTTCCGGAATGCGTTCGGCCATGATGAGATTAATCGCCCGAGCCGTGCGCCATGGGCTTGGCGCGCAGCGCGCCTCGCAAGCGCACCACTTCGTCCAAAATCCGTTGCGCCGCTTCGGTTTTCGTCATGCGCGGCAGCGGCAGATCGCGGCCATCCCGGGCGAAGAGCGTAACCACGTTCGTATCGAGATCAAAACCCGCGCCTTCCGTTGTCACGTCATTCGCTACAATCAGGTCGGCGTTCTTCGCCGTCAATTTTTTTCGCGCGTTCTCCGCTACGTGATCCGTCTCTGCGGCGAACCCCACGACCAGGCGCTCGCCTTTTACTTTCGCCACTTCCGCGAGAATATCCCTGGTCTGTTCGAGTTGCACCGTAAGCGACGCTTTGCTGCGCTTTATTTTCTGCGGCTGCTTTTCCATAGGACGGTAATCCGCCACAGCTGCCGCGAGAATGGCGATCGAGCATTCGGCAAACCGTCCGGTGACCGCGCGGTGCATCTCTTCTGCTGTCCGCACGCTGACGCGTTCCACTCCCGCGGGCGGCTCGAGCGAAGTCGGCCCGCTCACGAGCAAGACTTTGGCGCCGCGCCGCGCCGCCGCTTCCGCCACGGCGTAACCCATTTTCCCGGACGACCGGTTCGTGAGGTAACGCACCGGATCCAGGTCTTCGCAGGTGGGCCCGGCCGTCACAAGAACGGTCTCTCCCTCAAGGTCCCGCTGCGCGTGCAAGGCCTCGCGCACAGCCGCAATAATTTCTTCCTGCCCAGCCAGCCGCCCCGGGCCGGTCATCCCGCAAGCGAGATAGCCCTCGTCGGGACTGACAACCTTCGTGCCGCGCGCCCGCAAGGTCTCCACATTCTGCTGCGTCGCTGCGTGGTTCCACATGTTCACATTCATGGCCGGAGCAAGCACCACGGGAGCCGTCGTTGCCAAGTAGAGCGTGGTGAGAAAATCGTCGGCGATCCCGCGCGCAAATTTCGCCAGGATGTCCGCCGTCGCCGGCGCTACCACCAGCAGGTCGGTGCGTTGCGCCACGGCGATGTGTTCAATCGCGCTGTCCAGATTGGCTTCCCCGCCTGAAGCTTCGGCGAAAAGGTCAGTGATTACTTTTTGCCCGCTCAGCGCTGCAAACGTCAGCGGCGTCACAAACTCCCGCGCCCCGCGCGTCATCACCACCTGCACGCTGAATCCTTCCTGCTGCAAACGGCGCACCAGTTCAGCGGCTTTGTAAGCCGCCACTCCACCGGTCACACCCAGGGTGATTCGCATCGCTGCCTCAATGGCGTGCTACTTGCGCCGCTTGTTCCCGTCCTTGTCTTCATCGATCGAGGGCGGCTCCGTGAAGTCGTATTCGATCAGGCTGTGCTCCAACTCTTCACACGCGATGCGCGTGGGTTTCTGGGTTTTCGGGTTTTCCATCAACGGCGGCGCACCCGCCATGATCTGCCGTGCGCGCCTGGCCGCCAGCACCACGTAAGCAAACTGGCTCTCTGGAGCTTTTGTCTGCACAGTCATCTCAGTCTTTTCCTCCGAACGATGCCAGAAATTCATCCACCCGTTCACGGCGCCGGGCACTCGAACAACGCAGCGCTGTCACAATCGACTGCGCTTCGCGCCCGGCGCGCTCCATATCATCATTCACGACACAATAATCGTAATATTTGTCGAAGGCCTCAATTTCGTCCCTTGCCTGCGCCAAACGCCGGGCAATCTCTTCTCCCGAATCTTGCCCGCGGTTGCGCAGGCGGCGCTCCAACTCCTCGCGTGAAGGCGGCAGAATAAATATGGCCACCGACTCGGGGAGTTTCTTTTTTACCTGTTCCGCGCCTTGCACGTCGATCTCCAGGACCAGATCAAGCCCTTTCTTTCGCGATTCTTCAAGCCACTTCTTCGGCGTTCCGTAAGAATGCTTCCCAAACACGCGCGCATACTCGAGGAATTCGCCGCGCTCGACCATGGCTTCGAATTCCCGCTCAGTGACGAAATCATAGCATTTCCCGCTGGCCTCGGCCGTACGCCGCGGCCGCGTGGTGCAAGAAACCGATGGCATGGTTCCCGGCAGCTCCAAGATTCGCTGCACCAGCGTCGATTTCCCCGATCCTGAAGGGCCCGACACAATCAGCACCAGCGGCGCAATCTGCTGCCCTGTGTTCATTCGATGTTCTGCACCTGCTCCCGCAGTTTTTCAATTTCCGCCTTGATCTCCAGCGCCAATCCCGTGATCGCGAGGGCTTCGCTTTCCACTCCGGGCGTTTTCGACAGCAGCGTGTTGGCTTCGCGATGCATCTCCTGCAGGAGAAAGTCCAGCTTCTTCCCCGACTCCCCGGCACCATCCAGCAATATCGCAAACTGCTGCAGGTGACTCGTTAACCGGCCTAATTCTTCACTGATGTCGCTGCGTTCCGCAAGCAGCGCGGCCTCCTGCGCGAGCCGCGCAGGTTCGATCGAGGTACCGCCGAGCAATTCCTTCAAACGCGCATCAAGTCTTCGCGCGAAGGCCGGACGGAGGGTCGCGGCCAGGGCACTCACTTTTTCCGTTTGCGCGCTGATGCGTGCCGCCCGCTCGCGCAGCTCTTCGGCCAGATGCCGTCCCTCCGCGCGACGCATATCATCCAGCTTTGCGAGTGCTTCACGCAAGCAGTTGTCCAGGGCTTGACCGAGCTTCTCCTGTTCCTCCTCGGTCTGCGGCATCGCCGCCACCAACCCGCCAATAACGCCCGGCAGCCGCAGCAACGCCACGACGTCTACGTCTGCCGCAGCTCGCGTCTCTTTTCTCAATTCTTCCGCCGCTCGCAGATATGCTTGAACCAGTTCGCGATTTACTTGGACCGGCGCGGCCGATGCGGGTTCCACGCTCAGGTTCACCTCCACGTGCCCGCGATGAATTCTCTCTCTGACCAACTGGCGCAGCCTCAGATCGTACAAATCAAATCCTTCCGGCATGCGCAGCTTTAGATCGAGAAAGCGGTGGTTGACACTCTTCACGCTCACGCGTAACGCCCAGCCGTTCCTCTCGGAGCGCGCTTGCGCATATCCCGTCATCGAGAGGCACTCGGCCTTCTTCGATTGGGCTTGGCCGCCAGAAGATTCCTTTGTCGTTTCAGAATTCGTCATAATCATGTAGCGTCGGCTTGCGAAGCGAGATTCGGAGAAGCAGTTTGCGCCAATATTTCATCGTCAGCAAATTGCAGGTCGTGCAGCCGCGCATAGGTTCCGCCCTTCGCGAGAAGCTCCGCGTGCTTTCCGCTCTCGCGAATCTGCCCGTCTTCAAGCACCAGTATCTTGTCCGCGCGGCGAATCGTTCCCAGGCGGTGGGCGATTACAAACGTCGTGCGTCCCACAATCAAATTGCTCAGCGCCCGCTGCACGTACATTTCGGACTCCGAATCCAGCTCCGAAGTCGCTTCGTCCAGAATCAAAATTGGTGAATCCTTCAAAATTGCGCGGGCGATGGCGATTCTCTGTCGCTGTCCGCCGCTCAACCGTTGTCCCCGCTCTCCCAGCAGGGTGTGATATCCCTGCGGAAGCTCCGAAATGAAATCGTGCGCCAGCGCGGCTTGTGCCGCAGCCGTGACGCGCGCTTCGGGGACATCTTTCATGCCGTAGCAAATGTTGTTCCACACTGTATCGTGAAACAGAATATTTTCCTGCGTCACCATGGCGATTTGCTCACGCAGCGACTTGATGGTCACACTTCCGATGTCGACACCATCGATTCGTATCTCGCCGGAGGACAGCTCGTAAAAACGCGGAATCAGATTGACGAGCGTCGTTTTCCCTGCTCCGCTCGATCCAACGAGAGCAATCACTTCACCCCTGCGCGCGGTTAGGCGGATATTTTGCAATACCTCCACGGAATCGCTCCCATAGGAAAAGCACACGTTGTCAAACACGATTTCGCGGGAAAATGAAGGAAGCAACTTCGCGCCCGGCTGCTCGGCTCGTTCTTCCTCAAGATCAAGAAAGGCGAACGCTTGCGCGCTGGCTCCCTGCGCGGCTTGAAATTGCTGATAGACGTAGCCCATGCGCTTCAGCGGCATGTAGGCGTTAAACATAGCGTAGAGGAAGGCAAAGAACTGACCTTCGGTCATCAGGTTAAGGCGTATTTGGTCGCGGGCAAAGAGGAGCAGCAAAGGAATAGCGAGCGCACCGACGAGGTCCATCAATGGCCCGGTGCTGACACCAGCGCGGACCCAGCGCATGTTTTCGCGGAGGAGCCTGTGCGCCGCCTCGCGAAACCTGTGAATCTCAAAATCCTCCATGCCGAAAGCCTTTACCACGCGGTTGCCGCTCACGGTCTCTTGGAGGATCTGGCTCAAATCACCGAGGCGGGTTTGACTGTTCTCCGCGGAACGCCGGATTTTGCGGCCGAATTTATTCACCGGCCAAACGACCAGAGGCAGCAGAAAAGCGCAACCCAGGGCCATCTTCCAATTGATGCCGAGCAAGACGGCGACAAATACGACAAGCGTAAAACTTTTTTGAAATAGGTCGGCGAGCCACTCGCTGAGGGCAAACCTTACCCTCTCGACGTCGTTGATGGCGGTGGAAATGAGACGCCCTGTAGGATTGTGCTGAAAGAAACCGATAGGCTGGCGAAGGATGCGAGCATAGACCTGGTTCCGCAGGTCGGTGACGGCAGCGAGGCCGGAATATTGAATTTGGGTGGTACCGATGTATTCGGCAAGGGCTTTTGTAAAAAAGAGAACGACGAGAGAAATGGCGAAGACGGTCCAGACATTGTGGAAGCGCACAGGGAAATAATCGTTGAGATAAACAATCTTTCCGCTCCAGGGAATGGCGCCGAGAGGCAATCTGGAACTCGTGGCACCGGGATTCAGGACGAAGTCCACGGCCAGCTTGATCATAAGCGCCACGCCGCCTTCAGCCAGCGCTACAAACGCCACAAAGGCCACGCCCACAGACAGCCGGAAAGTGTAGGGCCGCACATAGCTCAGCAAGCGCTTCAATTGTGGTGATAGCAATTCCGCCACGCCTCAGACTCCCTTGGCTTTTACACTAGGTACGCTATTCGCCGCTTCGCGGCGTGTCAAGTTTTCGAGGCCCGTTCGACACGGGAATGCCAGTGCCGCACCCGGCTCACTTCTCGATATCGCGGTGAACAACCTTTGCCGAGAGGCCGTGTTTCTCCAGCGCTTTTTTCATGGACTCCGCCAGCATCACCGAGCGATGCTTTCCTCCCGTGCAGCCAAACGCAATCGTCAAGTAGCTCTTGCCTTCGCGGATGTAGTGCGGAATCAGGTAAGTCAGCAAGCCTTCCATGCGCCGAAGAAATTCCGCAGTCTGCGGAAACGACTGGATATAGCGCCGCACTTTCGGATCTTTTCCCGTGAACCGGCGAAGGCGCGGCACAAAGTGCGGATTCGGCAGAAATCTCACGTCGAAAACCAGATCGGCGTCGGTGGGCACACCGAAGCGGTAACCAAAACTCACTACCGAGACGAGCATCGGCCGCTCGTCCGGATTCTTGAATCTCGTCGTTACAAACTGGCGCAGCTCGTGCACATTGAATTGAGAAGTATCAATCACCACGTTGGCCAGCTTACGGATAGGTTCCATGAGCGCGCGTTCGTGGCGCAGATTTTCGCGCACGGAAAAATCCTTGCCCAGCGGATGCGGCCGGCGCGTTTCACTATATCGCCGGAGCAACGCGTCTTCGTTCGCATCGATATATACAAGCGTGATGGGATGATCTTTTCGGAGATGACGCAAAAGCGCCGGCAGTTTTTCGAGCTGCGCTCCTTCCCGCGCATCGACGAGCAGCGCCGCGCGCGCAAAATCGCCTTCACCCGCCGCATGCAGCTCCGCAAAGATGGGCATTAGCTCAACGGGAAGGTTATCAACGCAGTAGAAACCCATGTCTTCAAACGCTTTGAGGACGGTGCTTTTCCCGGAACCGGAGAGTCCGGTCAGGATAACGAGTTGGCGTCCTTCTCTACTGGCTCGTTGTTTCACGGGTTGGCGCCGGATCTAACTCTTTACCCGGCGCTGGTGTGTGCTGGGGATGCGCATGTCTTCGCGGTATTTCGCTACCGTCCGCCGGGTGACGTGGATGCCGGCGTCATCCAATTTTTTCGCAATCTGCTCGTCGGTCAGCGGCCTGGCGCCGTCTTCTTCTTCAATCATCTTTTTTACGAGCCGCTTCAACGTGAGCAGCGACATGCCGCTGCCTTCGGGGCCGTTCACCGATTCACTGAAAAACGACCGCAGCTCCAGAACGCCCTGCGGCGTATGCGCGTACTTGCTGGCCACCGCTCGACTGACCGTCGACGGGTGGACGCCAACCTCTTCCGCCACTTCTTTAATCATCATGGGTTTCAGCGCGTCCTGCCCGTGGTTCAGAAAATCTCCCTGCCGCGCGATGATCGACTGGCACACACGCAGGATGGTGTGTTTTCTCTGCTCGATGTTTTTCATCAGCTGAATCGCGGCGGTGAAACGCTCTTTCACGTAATTTCGCACGTCGCGGTCCGCGGCATCCCGCACCAACAGCCGGCGATAGGTCGGGCTCAGGCGCAGTTGAGGCATGTCATCCTCATTGAGGAATGCCACCCACTGATCGTCCACTTTCCGGAAATACACGTCAGGTTCGACAAGCCGCGGTTCAGTCTTGTTGTAGCGCAGCCCGGGACGCGGGTCGAGTTTCTTGATGACCTCCAGCGCCCGCTTCACGACTTCCAGAGGGCGGTTCAGCGCGCGCGCGACCTCTTTCAATTGGTTGGACTGCACCTGTTTCAGGTGCTCATCCACGATTTGGTGCGCTAGAGTATTATGCGGGTCAAAGGCCTTCAGTTGCAGCAGCAAGCACTCGCGCAAATCGCGCGTGCCCACGCCGATCGGATCGAAATCCTGCACGACCGCGAGGGCATCTTCCAAATCATCCTGGGAATACTTCGCCTCTTGCGCCAACTCTTCCATCGAAGCTGTCAGGTACCCGTTTTCGTCCAGATTGCCGATGATGCTCTCGGCTATCTCTTTCACGGTTTCGGAGCAGATGGTGAGGCTCAATTGCCACAAGAGATGATCGGTCAGCCCGGTGGGCGAGGAAAGGAATTTCTCGAACGACGGCCGTTCGGATATTTCGCGCTCCTGCGATCGTCCGCCGTCACCCCCGCTGTCGAGATACTGGTTAAAAAAGGTCCCGACATCAAATTCATCGAAGGGATTGGCTTCCGGCTTTTCCGGGACTTTTTCCGTCTCCGCCTTCAGAAAAGTTTCGTCGCTGTAATTATCCGTCTGGGTGGGTTCTTCGCTCAGCTCTTCGAGGACCGGGTTCGCGATCATTTCCTGGTTGATCATTTCGCGCAGCTCGAGGCGATTCAGCGCGAGCACGCTCACCATCTGCACCAGGCCAGGCGTCAGAATCTGCTTCTGCGACACCTTCAGGTTGAGTTTGAGTCCCTGCCAGGCCATGGTCTTGCTCTCGTGTCCTTTCGCTGAATCCTAATTTAATCGAAAATGATCGCCCAGATAGACTCGCCGAACTTCCGGATCGTTGCTCAATTCCAGCGGCCGGCCCGCACGGAATATTTTCCCATGATTCACGATGTAGGCGCGGTCGGTAACCTTCAGAGTTTCGCGCACGTTATGATCGGTGATCAACACACCGATGCCGGAGCGGCTCAGTTCGCGGATAATTTCCTGCAAATCCTTTACGGTCAGCGGATCAATGCCGGAAAACGGCTCGTCCAGCAAGATGAACGACGGCTGCAGCGTCAGCGACCTGGCGATCTCCAGCCGCCTGCGCTCACCGCCGGACAAAGTGTAGGCTTTGCTCTGCCGTACGGTCTCGAGGCCCATTTGCACGAGCAATTCCTCCAGACGGTCCCGCTGTTGCTCCGTTGTCAACGGCAGCGTCTGCAAAACCGCGAGCAAGTTCTCTTCGCTGGTCAATTGACGGAAGACCGAAGGTTCCTGAGGAAGGTAGCTGATCCCGCTTCGGGCCCGGAGGTACATCGGGAGGTCGGTGATTTCCTCGCCGTTCAGCAAAACGCGGCCAGAATCAGGCCGGGCGAGACCCACCAGGATATAAAACGTCGTCGTCTTTCCTGCACCGTTGGGGCCAAGCAGCCCAACGACTTCACCCTGGCCGATCTCCAGCTCAACGTCGTCAACGACCTTGCGACCGCGATAGGACTTGCTTAACGCGACGCCATGAAGATTCAGCATACCTCGTCATTTCTCGACTCGGTGCTTCGTCAACGTCCGTGAACCATTTTCAGAGTCCACGATGATCGTATCATCCGCTAAAAAGAAGGTCAATTGACGGCCTGCGGTAGTCCCGGAGGAACCGTCGTACAGCGTGGGATTACCTCCGCTCATGACAAATTTTCCGTCCGTGGCGGTGTACTCTCCGCGATCTGACGTCGCGCGGCGTCCCTCTTGTTCAACGATCACGCCGCCGGTTCCCACGATGCGGCTGATTTGCTGAGCTCCCAATGTGCCGGACGAGCCATTCGTGCCCGCTGCAGAGCGCGTGAAATAAATATCGAGCGCCGCCGCTCGTATCCTTTGCTCCGCCGACTGAACCACGACCTTACGCTCCAGGTGCGCTCGATTTTCCATTTCCCAATACGTCAAGGCATCCGCCGAGGCGTGCCACAATTGCGGTTTCCTCGCCCCCCGTCGTGTTGCGATCGTCTGCGAGCCCGGTTTGCTTTCTTCCTGCGGAAACACTGCGCGCACGTTTCCGTCGGCATTCAGCGTTCTCGATTCGCGCTGCAGCTCAATCGAGTCCGCTTCCATAACCGCATCGCCTTGCCACAAGCGGGCGTGTCCCGAATACAGCGCGCGTCCCGTTTTCGAATTTGCCTGCAATCCATCAGCTGAAATATTGAGCGGCGCAGGCGCAAGCTGGACAGCGCTCCCCTTGGCGGAAAAATCCGAGGAATATACCCCTCCTTCGGCCCGGATATCCCCCGTGGGCTGCAAGAAAGTAATGCGCATCGCATGAGTCTCGGTCGTGGCATCCCGAACGACCGGCTGGCCCAATAGTGTGGCGGTTTGCGCGGCGCGCTGAAACACGACATGCTCAGCTCGTCCGCTACGGTCTCCATCCTTGAGCCTTACGTCTCCCAGCAAATCCATTTGTGACCATCCCCCGCCCGCGAGCAATTGCGCTGTTCCGCTCCGTGCGGTAGCCGTTTGTACCGGACGTCCTGCCACTGTCCGTTCCGTCTGCACGTTGCCCGTTGCCAGGAGTTCTTTCGGCTTACCCTCTGGGCTGAACTCAGTTGCCAGTTTGTCGGCTTGCACTTTCGTGCGCGCGGCTGCCGTTCCCGGTGCCTCAGGATCTGTCCATTCGATACTCCCCGGAGCCAGTGTCTCGGCGTGCTGCAGCGCGCTCCGGCCGCCTTCTTTCTCGCCGCCAAAAACCAAGCGCAGCGCGTTGGTGTGCAGCACTCGAGATTCGCGGGTCTTGCTGATTTGCGTCTGCAAGGAGACGCTGCCGCTTAGATTCAATTCTTTCGGCTGGCCTACTTTTGGCCAAACATCCAGGGTCGCCGCGTCCGCGGCGAAATTGTCTTCTTCTAGGTCCACTTTGCGAGATCCGCGGACATTCCCGGTGGCATCCGATTTCGTTACCCATCCCTGTGGCGTAAACTCAGCCGTCAAGGTGTCTGCACTCATTCCCAGAACGCCCCGGCCGCCTTGAAAGGTCAGTTCGGGCCTCTCCGCGTTTGGTCCTGGCGTCGCCATCAGCCTTTCGGCGTGAAAAGCCGGGTCCAATGCCAGGGTGAATTCTCCCGCTGTCAATCGCTGGCCCCGCGTGTCCGCCTCTGCTGGGCCAATCAAGTGCATCGCGCGCGTGCCCCGCCCGAAGTCCAACCGGGCTCCTTTTACATGGACTTCCTCTGCCGTCGCATCGCTACTGACGGCTCTCTTGGCGCTCTGCAGGGCGGGCCGCGCAAGCGTCATCCGCACTTCCCGCAGCAGCCTCGCTGTTCCTGCTTCCGAATTGTATTCCACGCCGCCAGCTTCTCCGCTGCCGCTGGGAAAGTGGAAGAGAACTCGTTGGCTCGACTTCGCAATCCCGCTTGCTCGGTCGAAGGTGACGCCGCGAGTCTGCACATGAACAACCTTCGCCGCCTCTTGGGGATTCGCGGCCGCGCGTTCCGAATCCGCCGCGCTCTGAAGATCAATCTGCACCTCACCGCTGCACACGATGTCGCCTTTCTCCTTTCCGTACTGGCAGCTCTGAGTGTGGATGGTGTCGTGACGATCCCCTGTCTTTCCGAAGATGGTGATTTTCACGTCTTCGAGCAAGCTGTCGTCCTTGTCTTTGAATTCTGTTGATTTCGCGGCCTGAACCGTGAAGATGGTGCGATTCTGCTCTACTTTGGAAAATGTCAACCCGCTGGAAAGTCTAGTCACGTCGTGCGGCGCCGCCGGCGGCGCTTTCGTTGTTTCGATGCGCCGCTTCCACCCGCGCTCCAGGTAGACGGCGGTCGTCATGCCCGCGAGCAGCAATGCCACTGCCGCCGACCAGCGCGCATAGCGGGCCGCTTCACTTCGCTTCATGAATTCAGTTAAACAAAATTTCCGCGTCATGTATAGAACGCACGCATTTCCCTGGGGGGGACGCAAGTTCCGGGGCGGAACTTCGCAGGAATAGTGAATAGGATTGCGAAAGAGAGGGAAGGAGAGGAGCTTTCTAGCCCGCAGATTCGGCGCTCGCCGCCGGCAACGGGGGCAGTATCCCCATGTTCGCGGCGGCTACGCTGTCCCTGTTCGTGTTCTTCACCAGGTACATGGCTTCGTCTGCCAGGTGCAGTAGCCCTTCTTTGGTTTTGGAATCTACCGGGTAGGAAGCGACACCGACGCTTGGCGTCACGTGCACATTCAAACCCTCCGCTTTGAGCCAGAGCGACTCGCGGATTAATTGATGCAGCCGCCGCGCGACATTCAGCGCATTCTCTTTAGACGTCTGCGGAAGCAGGATGACGAACTCGTCTCCACCATAGCGGAATGCGAAGTCGATCAGCCGGCAATGCTCCTTCATTGCACTCCCAATCTCCGAGAGCAAACGCGAACCCATCAGATGTCCGTGGGTGTCATTGACCATCTTGAAGTGGTCCAGGTCGATAAATACGATCGAAAATTCATAGTTGTAGCGTTGTGACCTGTAGATTTCTGTTTCCAGGATGAATCCCATGTGGCGCGCGTTGTACAGCGTGGTGCAATCGTCGGTGATCGTGAGTTCGTGAATACGCTTTACGTGCCGCGCATTCTCCAATGCAATCGCGGCAAAGTCGGAGAGTGCTTCCAGGAGCTTCAGGTCGCGCTGATCAAATCCGTCGGGCCCGAGACAGTTGATGAGTTCGATCACACCGAGGCAGGTGTCGCGAAACTTCACCGGCACGGCCACGATCGACTGTGTCTCCATCTTCGTCTTCTCGTCCACCTTGCCGAAGAAGCGCGTGTCTTTGGAAGTATCCGCGACCACCACCGCTTCGCCGTGCTGTGCCACCCAGCCGGCGATTCCCTGTCCAACCTTGATGCGCACGTCCTTCAGGGCCTGCGACGCCTTTCCGACTGCCAGCTCGAAGTACAGCTCCTGCTTGGCTTCATCCAAGAGCAAGAGAGACCAGTTATCGGGCCTCAAGAATTCGTCGATTTTCTCCATGATCGTCCGGAGAACCTGATCGAGCTGCAAGGAGGACGTCAGCGCCTTCCCCAACTCCTGGAAGACGGCAACCTCGCCGGCTTCGCGCTGCTCGGAGGGAAGCGCGGCGTTGCGGCGGCGTTCGACGGCTGGAAACTGCTTTACTTCTTCCACGCTCGATTGAACCCGATTCTGTAGATTTTCGCCCTGTGGTCTCCGGCGCCGGATGCGGCGCACCTGTATGGAGACACGTCCGCGAGTCTCCGCCAGTATAGGCGCCTGTCAAAATCCAGCGCAACATGCTCGAAGTACAGGCGTTGCCATCTTGCCATCCTCGACGCTCCGCTGCGATGCGAGGGAAATGAGACCCTTCCGCCGGGTGGTTTGACACCGCGCAATCTCCGCGCCTATAGTGCCTCCGAGGGGATTTCTCGCCGCCTGTCGCCGGCTTTTTTGTAGCTGCAGCCGTGTTGACTGCTGTGGCACCGCAGGCACCCAGACTCATTGCGGCCGCACGAACATCGTCAGGTACAGGTTTCACAGCATGGCCAGGGGAATTTTTGGGGAACGTCTGAAGCGCGAGCGCGAAATGCGCGAAGTGTCGCCCACCGAAATAACCAACGCCACGCGCATCAGCGGACGTTTCCTCGAAGCCCTGGAAAACGAAGATTGGGGAAAACTTCCCGGAGGCATTTTCAATCGGGGTTTCGTCCGCGCCATCGCCCGCTACCTGGGCCTCGACGAGGAAAGCCTGCTCGCCGAATACGATCTCGTGCATGGTGAGCAGAAAATCGAAGCTCCGGCCCCGTACGAAAATCCCATTCCCCGGCCACCTAAGTGGATTCCTATTCTCGGCATCCTTGTTTTTCTGGGCATCCTCATGGGTCTCGTGTACGCGGGGCGGTATGGCTGGCGCCGCTACGCCGCCCACCGCGCCGCCATACAATCCTCGACTTCGATTCTCAAGTCGCAGCCGACTTCCAGCGCCGCGCGTGATGAAGCCGCCGATCCCCCCGCAACTTCTTCAAGCCCGGCAAGTTCTTCTTTGGAACTTTCCGTCTCCACCTCCGCGGCGACGCACGTGCGCATCGTTGGCGATGGCAAACTGCTTCTCGACACCGAGCTTCCCGCTGGCGATACCCGCCACTTCTCCGCCACGCAGCGATTTGAGGTCACTGCCGGAGATTCCTCCGCAGTATTGCTGGAATTGAACGGCCAGGCCATGCCGCCGCTCGGAGCGCCCGGCGCTTCCGGTACAATGGTGCTTAGCCAGAAGGATTTAAGGCAGGCACCCAGTGGAACCACTCAGCCCTGAAATCATTGAAGATCTCCGGCACGGCCGTGCTGCGCGAGAAAGAAAACTTGCGGTGTGCTCGGGCGGCGCGCATCTCTCACCCGCCGATCGAGTCGAAATACTCGCTGTGCTCGCCGGCGACACCGACGAAATGGTCTCCGGGCGGGCTCAAGAGGCGCTCCTCTCTCAGCCCGACGAAACTTTCATCGAGGCGCTGAGGCGCGAAAACGCGGTTCCGGCTCTTTTCGCGTATGCTTCCAGAAATCTCGCAGACAAACCCGGTGTGTGCGATGTCATGGTCCAGAACAAGAATTGTCAGGCGGAATTTCTCGTCCCCCTGGTGCGACATCTCTCCGCCCCCGGAATCCAAACCCTCATGGAAGAACTGGATCGCGTCAGCGATTCGCCTACCCTCGCCGCCGCTCTTGAGCACTCCAGCTCCCTCACCGCCGAACAGAAGATTCAACTTCACGAGCTCAGGGGAACATCCATCGACGAAGCCGCCCTTGCGGAAGCCGCGGTGGAAGCGGAGCCCGACGCCGCCCGGCGCCAAACCCTGCTCCAGCGCTTGGCCAAGATGACTGTCGCCCAGCGTGTCCAATTCGCGATTAAGGGGGGATCCGAAGCGCGACGTACGCTCATCCGCGATGCAAACAAAGTCGTCCAGCGCGCCGTCCTGCAGTCTCCGCGCCTTACCGACCAGGAAGTCGAAGCCTTCGCCTCCATGACAGGCCTCACCGACGAAATTCTTCGGCTCATCGCCAACAACCGCAATTTCCGGAAGAATTACAGCGTCGTCCGCAATCTCATGAACAATCCCAAGACGCCCCTGGACGTTTCCCTGCACATGCTCCCCATGCTCAACGCCGCGGATCTCAAGAAACTCACGACCAACAAAAACGTCCCGGAAACGCTGCGTACGACCGCATTCAAGCTTCAGCGGCAGCGCGCGGCATTCAAGAAGTGAGATTTCCCCCCGCTTCCACGGCGTCTGAAAATCCATTCATATTCTTTTGCGCCACACGGAGTAAGATTCTGAATCACCATGAAA
>Ga0307479_10000367_pt1 | contig 40513 bp, 33 predicted proteins | sample atmos_gasesECM4C_FD_203743 | JGI IMG/M metagenome (GOLD analysis project Ga0307479, IMG submission 203743) | Hardwood forest soil microbial communities from Morgan-Monroe State Forest, Indiana, United States - atmos_gasesECM4C_515 | ecosystem: Environmental > Terrestrial > Soil > Temperate...
ATGGCACTCGATACCACCAGCGGCAACCAGGCTCGCTAGCACGGCGCTGCTACGGATTCTGGTCCCGGCCAACGAACTCGCCTTGTAGTATTCTTTGGCCGATTCAGCCATGAAGCTTATTCTTGCCTCTGCCTCGGCGCGTCGCGCGGAGATTCTGCGCGATGCCGGCCTTGCGTTTACGATACTTTCGTCTGCGATCGATGAGACTCCGTATCCGAATGAAGCCCCCCACGATCTGGTGCAACGCCTGGCGGATACCAAGGCTGAGCTAGTTGCGGCGCGGGCTGTCGGCCCGGCGATCATTATCGCTGCAGATACGGAGGTGGTCCTCGACGGTCATGTCCTCGGCAAGCCGCGCACCAGCGACGACGCTCGCCACATGCTTAGTCTTCTTTCGGGACGCATCCATTCGGTCATCACTGGCGTCACGCTGATTCGCCTGCCCGATGCGGAACGCCGCAGCTTTGTCGAAACCACGCAAGTGCACTTCGCTAAAATCCCGGACGAGGAAATTCTGCGTTACCTGGCTACTGGCGAACCCTTTGACAAGGCGGGCTCGTATGCCGTTCAGGGGCGCGCCGGGCGGTACATCCCTCGCGTAGAAGGCTGTTATTTCAATATTGTGGGATTGCCGCTGGCCCGCCTATGCCAAGCGCTGGCAGAACTCGGCTGGTCTGAAGATTAGCCACACCGGGGACCGGGCAAGACGCCGGCGTTACACCTCGCGCAGAAACAAAAAGAGGCGCCCGCCTTGCGACGGGACACCTCTTTCTGTTTCAGGGGTGGAGAAAAATTCGCTCTTGCTACGATTTCGCCTTGGGCTGCGTCGCGGCGTTGTGCTTCTTTCGATAGATATTCCGCGACGCCTGGTTCTGTTCCTTATTGATTTGCTTCTTTTGTCCCGCGTTGAGTGAGCCGCCGTTGGCCTTGCGGTCCGTGGCGACTTGCTTGTTGATGCCCTGGTGCTGCTTTTCCAGCTTGGCGGTTTCTCCGGCGGTCAACTGGCCGCTCTTGATGCCCTGAGCAATGCGATCCTGTTGGTTTTCGCGGCGCTGGCCCACTTTGTTGTTGCCGTAGTGCGCCACGTTGGCGTTGTGCTTGTCCTGGTAGATCTGCTTGGACATGCGGTTTTGCTGCCGATTGATCTGAGCCTTCTCCGCGCCGGTCAGCTTGCCGCCATTGGCGGCGCGATCTGCGGCAGTTTCCTTATTGATGGCCGCTTCTTTCTTCTCCAGATTGGCCGTTTCGCCTGCCGTCAGTTCGCCGCTTTTCACGCCATTGGCGATACGGTCCTGTTGATTCTCTTTTCTCTGCTCGATAGTTGGATCTTTCTTTTCCGGTGCGGGCGTGGGCGCTGCCGAACCCGAACTTTGCGACGATGGATCCTGCGCCATAACCGCCGTGCTGCCGCCAAGGCTCATCAGCACCGCCGCCAGCGGCACCGCACCCCACTTCATCCATGTAGGCTTCATGCGTTTCTCCTGGAGAGATTCTGTGAAATGTCTTGGATTCCCGGTTACCCTTACACCTGATTCTCCGAACTGACTCGCATTCGTTCTACTGTTCCGAGGGACAGTTCAAGCGCATCGATATCAATTTTCTGTACTGTTTCGACACAAATTCGTGGTTGCCGCCAGCGTTTGACCGTGAATTCTCTTGTCCAGTAGCATCGAGAAGGTCGCATCCCTGAAATCGCGATGAACAGCTCCACCAAAAGCGTCATTGTCGGCACCGCTGGGCATATCGATCACGGCAAGTCCGCCCTGGTCGAGGCTCTGACAGGTACTCACCCTGACCGGCTGGAGGAGGAAAAACGCCGCGGTATCACCATTGACCTGGGCTTCGCCTTTCTCGAGGAAGGTGGCGTCCGCTTTGGATTCATCGATGTGCCCGGGCACGAGCGCTTCGTCAGCAACATGCTCGCCGGTGCCGCGGGGCTGGATTTGGTCGTGCTCGTTATTGCCGCGGATGAGTCCATCAAGCCGCAGACCCGCGAACACTTCGATATTTGCCGCCTATTGGGTGTGCAACACGGCATTGTGGCACTCACAAAGAGCGACTTAGTCGATGCCGACAGCCTCGAACTTGCGCGACTTGAGGTCGAAGAATATCTACGCGGGTCCTTCCTCGAAGCTGCGCCCATCGTCCCAGTTAGTGCGAAGACGCGAACCGGTCTGGCGGAACTCAGGCAGGCGTTAGTGGCCGCGAGTGGTCAGGTCCGTGGCAAAGACACGTCTCGGTACTTTCGCCTGCCCATCGATCGCGCCTTTGCCATGAAGGGATTTGGCGCGGTGGTGACAGGAACGCTGATCTCCGGCAGCGTGGCCATAGGGGACGAAATTGAGCTGTTCCCCGAGGGTCGGCGGCTGCGCGTCCGCGGTGTACAGTCGGGAGGCAAATCCGTCGAGCGCGCGCTTGCTGGGCAGCGTACCGCCGTGAATCTCGCGGGCATTGAGCACACCGCATTGCGGCGCGGCATGGCTCTGGCGGTGCCCGGAAAATTTCGCAGCACTCGCAGAATCGACGCGCGGCTGGACCTTCTCCCCTCCGCTCCGAAATTAGAGCATCGCAGCCGCGTTCATTTTCACCTGGGAACGTCCGAAACCATCGCCGAAGTCTTCCTTTACGGCAGGCGTGAGCTGCCGCCGGGGCAGACCACCTTCGCCCAGTTCCGTCTGCAAGACGATGTGCTTGCCTTGCCCGGTGATCGCTTCATCATTCGGCAATTTTCGCCGGTAACTACCATTGGCGGAGGTGTCGTACTCGATCCGCTGGCACGGCGCCAGCAGCTCAAGGACACCGGCCGCGCGCAGTTTTTGGAGGTCATCGCGCAAGGTAACTCCGTGCGGACCCTGACAGCTATGGTGGAGCGTGCGCCCTTGGGCCTGGGCTTCGACGAAATCATCGCCCGGACGGGCTGGCTGGAGAACGAAGTGCGCGCTGTGGCAAAGCAACTCGCAGAGTCGGCTCAGGCGCGCGTGGTAAGCAGCGAGCCGCTAATTCTGGTTTCTGGCAATTTGTTCGAAACAGCGCGGCAGAAGATCGCAGCCCGTGTGGAGCGCTTCCACAAAGAAAATCCGCTGCTGCCGGGAATATCTCGAGAGGATTTGCGGTCCAGTTTGGGGAGGCGGGTGCGGTCGGAAACGTTCAAAGCGGCGCTAGAGGAACTCGTTTCGCAAAGAAAGCTGGAACTGCAAGGGGAGCTGGTGAAACGAGCGGGCTCCGCCATCAGTCTGGCGCCGGAGGAAGCCCGTGCGAAACAACAGATCGAAGCCGCGTTTGCGGTGGCGGGCTTAGCCGTTCCCGCGGTGAAAGAGGTCCTGACGAAAGTGCCAGTAGAGTCCCAGCGCGCAGAGAAGATCCTGCAAATCCTTCTACGCGACAAGAACCTTGTGCGCGTCACGCCAGAGCTTATCTTTCACAAGGACGCCCTGGCACAGTTGCGCGATCGTCTTTCCGCCTACAAAAAGACCAAGGGCGAACGTATTTCGGTTCCAGTCTTCAAGGAGCTGACCGGCATTACCCGCAAGTACGCCATCCCCCTTCTCGAATATCTGGACCGGGAGCGGGTTACGCGGCGCGCGGGCGACGAGCGTGTTATCCTGTAAGTGTGGCGAGGGGGGCCCTTGCTGCCCCAAGGCAACCTACGTTAGGGTAGAAACACGTGAGGTAACCCGGAGGTTTTATGGGTGAGTTTAGTCCGATTCACTGGCTGATCGTTCTAGCGGTCATTCTGCTTTTGTTTGGTGGGCGGAAGATTCCCGAACTGGCGCGCGGTCTTGGCGAAGGTATCCGCAGCTTCAAGGAAGGTATGTCCGGAGGCGGCTCGCATCACAATCCACCGAGTCCACCGCCGCAGCAGACTCCACCTCCAGCCGATAAGCCCGAAGAGAAGAAAGCGTAGCGGCCTCCTAATCGAACGTCCGGCGCAATCGATTCCCTGGAACTCTGTTGAAATTTGAGTTTGTTAGAGGGCGGCTATGATGGCCGCCCTTTTGCGTCACCAAAGCATTCAGCTTTCAAGCTCTGTAGTATTTTCGATTAAGGCCGTTCCCTGCGAAATCCGGCCAAATTGGCTTTTACTGTACCGAAATTCGCTTTTCTTCGGCATTGGCGCTTAAGCATCGCGGCGCGAAAATTGAATCGAAATGATCCGATACCAGAACGTCGATGAGCCAAGTCCCAGCGTGGTTTGAACGGAAATTCGACTTCACTTTCCCGGTGGAGCAGTACCCGAATCTTTGCGTCCGGCTGCGGGGCACGCCGGGCCGGCTGGAAGAGATGGCACGGGGCGTGTCGCGCCAGGTGTTGGTCGATAAGCCGGGAAATAAGTGGTCAGCTCAGGAGCACGCGGGTCATCTGCTCGATTTGGAGCCGCTGTGGGCGGATCGCGTGAATGATTTTCTGACCGATGGAGACACCCTCACTGTCGCGGACCTGAGCAATCGCAAGACTCACGAAGCCAACCACGACGCCCGCGAGTTGGCAGACATTTTGGCGCAATTCCGCGCGGCACGCCTCGCTTTGTTGGACGGTGTCGGCAAATTACAGCCCGCCCTCTTTAGGCGCACCAAACTGCATCCACGCCTAAAGCAACCCATGCGGCTCGTCGATCATTTGTACTTCGTTGCGGAGCATGACGACCATCACCTGGCAAGAATCTGGGAGATGATCGAGAGGAAATAGATCGGTCTGGTGGCGCGAATATTCCAGCCGTAAGTCTCAGAGAACCCGAAAATACTAGCCCACCGCTTTGCCAAGCTCCCGGTATTTTGGATCGGCCAACACTACCGACGTTTCGGCCTGGCGTTCTGGTATCGTCCAATACCTTCGGAGGAGCTTCTCCTTCTCTAGCAGACTCATTACCTGAAAACCGTGCTTCTGGTAAAAGCGGATCGCCCAGACCGCGTCGGCCCACGTTCCGATTAGCACTGGAGATTCAGCCAAATCCAGCAGGTGCGCGAGCAGCTGTGACCCAATTCCGCGATTCTGGGTGCTGCTGCGAACATAGGAGTGCCGAATAAGAGTAACGTCCTGAACGCGTTGAATGCCCATCACACCTTGGAGCGTTCCGTTTTCCTCGTACCCCCAGAAGACGACGCCCTGCTCTATTTCGTGCTGTAATTCCCCTTTGGACATATACGGCTCTGTCCATCGGTCGGCAGGAATCACTCCTTTATAGGCGCGCGCTCCATCGTTGATGATGACCCAAATCTGCTTAACATCGCCCTGGTTGCAGCGGCGGATCATAACCGTTCGTCTCCTGTTCGCATGAAATATCAAGAAATTGACGGAATTATGTCAAGGAACGCCGCAGCGTGTCATACAGCTGTTAAATCGAGGTTTTGGGTTTGTAAAAAACGGCCGGCCCCGAGTAAATCAAATTTTATTGGAGGTCGCGAGTGCGTTTCACGGTTTTAGTGCGCTGCTCGAAGCTACTTGGCAGCAGCGATTTCTTCGACGATGGCTTGCGCGGCGGTGCGTGGCTCTTCCGCGGCGAGGATGGGCCTACCTACCACCAGAAAGTCCGCTCCCGCGCGAATCGCCTCCGTCGGCGTCGCGGTGCGTGCCTGGTCGTCTTCCTTGGCCTTCTTTTTACCGGATGATTTTTCCTTGGGACGCACGCCCGGCGTAACAATCAGAAAATCCAGTCCGCAGGCTTTGCGAATGGCTTTCGCTTCCTGCACCGAGGCCACCACGCCATCCACGCCGGCTTGTTTCGCGAGTTGCGCCAATTTCACTACCCGCGTTGAAGGCGTCCCGCTAATTCCAGTTTCGCGCATGGTGACGTCATTCATGCTGGTAAGGATGGTCACCGCCAGGAGCCGCGGGCGGTCTGCGCCCATCGCCTGCGCCGCGCTAATTGCCTGGGCTGCCGCGTGCAGCATGGCTTTGCCGCCCAGCGCATGCACATTGACCAACTGCACGCCGGGCATGGCCGCGCAAGACAGAATGGCCGCAGCCACCGTATTGGGAATGTCGTGGAATTTCAGGTCCAGAAAGATGCCAGGCCCCAGCGCCGCGATTTCCTTCACGGCCTCCGGTCCCGCCGCCGTAAACAACTGGCTGCCGACCTTGAACATGCCCACTAGGTCGGCCACTTGTTTGGCGAACTTTACTGCTGAGGATAACGAATCAAAGTCGAGCGCTACGATTAAGCTGCTGCGTGGATGGGCGTCGAAGCTCAACGTTTCTGGGGTAGTTCCATCAGCTCGAGCCGGACCTGGCTCACGCCCGCGTGGATCAGTCCAATCTTCCGGGCGACGCGATAGGATACATCAATTTCGCGTCCTTCTTGATAGGGACCCCGGTCATTAATACGTACCAACTCGAATTTCCCGTTCCGGGTGTTCACTACCCGCACCAAGCTCCCGAAAGGCAGGTGGGGGTGTGCGGCGGTCAATGCCTCCGTATCGAAGATCTCGCCGTTGGCGGTCTTGCGCCCGTTGAAACCCGGTCCATACCAACTGGCATTGCCCACCCAAGTCTTGATGGGCTTGGGGGGCTGGCTCAGATGCGCCACGAGGGGCGCTTCCATGGCCAGAGGGAGCACGAACATCAAAGGCAACCACCGAATTGCAGCCCAAGTCACGAAGAGTTTGTTTCTCATAGTGTGTTGTTTGTGCTACAACGATCCAGAAAAGTGTAGCTGGCGGGGGTCGTTATGTCAACTATTTTCAGCTACAAACTTATCGTGTATTTCTATGATACTAAGGCGCTTAGCTTGTACTAGAGCGTTCGTAAGGGTGCCCACAAGCCTCTCACTGGCCCTCGGGTCAGCAAAACTGGCCGTGCCCACTTGCACGGCGGAAGCACCGACGGACAGGTATTGCAGCACATCCTCCGCGTTCTCCACTCCTCCGAGGCCAATGATAGGGATCTTCACCGCTTTCCTTGTCTCCCAAACTAGCCGCAGAGTGATGGGTCTGATTGCTGGGCCCGAAAGCCCGCCGCTTAGATTCCCCAAACACGACTTTAGGCTGCGGGCGTCTACAGCCATTGCGGGATAGGTATTGGCCACCGTCAACCCATCAGCCCCGGCCTGCTCTGCGGCGCGGGCGATAAGTCCAATGTCTGCAACAAGCGGCGATAGCTTCACCCAAAGCGGCCGCTTGGCTGCGGCCTTCCGGGCTGCTGTCACTACCTCAGAAACCTGGTTCGCGTCGCTGCCGAACTGCCTGCCCCCCTTTTTGACGTTAGGGCAAGAAATATTCAGTTCGTATCCCGCCAGCCCTTCAGCATCTTCCATGACCCGGATCACCTCGACGTACTCTTGAACGGTGCAGCCGAACACATTGGCGACGACTGCGGTATCGAACTTCCTCAATAGCGGCAGCTTTTCTATGACAAAAGCGTCCACGCCGACGTTCTGGAGGCCTACCGCGTTCAGCATCCCTGACGGGGTCTCACATAAGCGGGGCGCAGGGGCCCCCTCAATCGGCTCGCGTGAAAGGCCTTTCACCACAAAACCGCCAAGCCGGTTGAGGTCAACCAGATGAGCGAACTCCAGTCCATAACCAAAGGTGCCGCTGGCAGCAATGATGGGATTCTTAAGGCGAAGCGTGCCGATCTGCACGCTCAAGTCGACGCCGGGGGTGCCCGAGGAAGTATCCGCAGCGCTCACTTCCGCAAGAGCTTACCACATCAGTACCACAGACGTTCTTGATGGTACGTTTTTGCCCTCGTGGCGTAGCATGCAGCGCTAGTCCTGTGGCTCTCACTTTCCGAAGCGGGCTGCCTCAGTGCGGAGTACGAGCCAGAGGCGTCTCCGAGGCCCGGCTGCCAGCCGCGTGTTGCGCGGCGCGCCCCGGCGTGACCACCGCCTCCGCCAGTACGTGCCCATCGCGAGAGGCCAGCGTTATCCCACATAGAAACGCAAATGTCGGCGCAATGTCCGCTGGCGTAACTTCACGTAGGTACTCACCCTGACGAACGCCATATCCCATCAACAGAATGGGCACGTGCTGGTCGTAATTGTAGGGGGTGCCATGGCCCGTGCCGTACGAGCGCGCCTTCCCTGGCGGCGTGCTGTCCATCAGCCAGTATGGCTTATTCACAATAAACAGGTCGCCGCTGCGGCCCGGGAAATAGCTGTCTGCCACGGCCTCACGTGTGGGGCTGTCAGTCGCGGGTCTATTCTGCAGCTCCTCCGCCGTGTACACCGCCGCCACTCCAGGCTGGCTTAAAGCCGCGTCCCATATCGCGCGCATCGCCTTGGGATCTTGCTTCAACTTCTCGTAAACGCCAGGTGCGAGATACACCTCGCCGGCGCTCATTCGCGCTATGGCCGGCTTGCCGGGGCCAAACGGCTCTAGCGCCTTTTCCATCCGTTCCTGCAATTCGGGTAAATGGAGCACCCCTGCGTCCGCACCCGTCGCCTGCATATCCTCCGGCACGGGAACAACCCCATGGTCAGCACTCAAAGCCGCGATGTAGTTTCCGCGGCCGACCTTCTGGTCCAAATGGGCGAAAAGGCCACCCAAGTCCTGGTCGAGCCGCAGCAAAATATCCTGAACCTCCAGGCTCCGCGGACCAAAGGCGTGACCTACGTAATCGAGGGCCGAGTAGCTGATAGCCAGAAAATCCGTTTCTCCCGTATTCCAAACATCCAGCCCGGAAACGGCAGCCTCGGCCATTTTCGTCAGGTAAGCATCCGAAAACGGACTGCTTTGCCATTGATCGTAAAAACCTTCATCCACTGCGCCATTTGGATTGGTTCCTCGGAGCGGATGAGGAAAAGTCAGCTCCCATCCCCGAGGTGCAACCGCCCCGGTCGTCTTTTCTCCGTACAGATAGGCTGACCGAGGCAAAGCCAACTGCCAAGTCTTGCCATAGTCCTCCTTTACGGGATGGTCCTTGGCATAGGCGGCTATGGCGGTCCTTGTTCCGTAGACGTCAGAGGTCGTCCAGCCGCCACTTGCAGCATCGAACCAAGTGACGGTGTTCCCCTTGTCATGCCCCGCCATGGTGATGGCCGCTCGTGCTTTGAGCGAAAACGTCATGATCCGCGCTGTGGCCCCGGTTTGAAACTTCAGTTCCTCCGCAAACGACGGAAGCTCCATTCTCCAGGCAGAATCGCCCCCTTTTGTCGCCACTCCTTCATATCCCGAATAGCTCATGTTCTTTGCATTGGGATCCGCGGTGCAGGTCACCATTTTCTGCGTCTCGCGGTCCCACCACGCGTTAGCGATCATTCCATGCGTGGACGGAAACGCTCCCGTCGAAATCGTCGCGTGCCCCACGCAGGTTTCCGTCGCGGCATAAGGATAGGCGGCCTGCCGGTACCACGCTCCTTCGTCCAGCATTCGTTTCAGCCCGCCGCTCCATTGCCCGCGAAACTTATCGACGTAGTCTCCGCGCATCTGGTCCACCACCAACAGGACCACGAGCTTCGGCCTGGTTGTTGCTTTGGCGAAGGCGGTTGGCGTCCTGGGCCTAGCCGCCGTCGCTGCCTTTGGACTGGCTGGCTTCTGCGCTTCTGACGGCCACGCGACACCAAACAAAAGCATCGCCGCACAGCACACAACGGCCATCCTCGCTCTAAGGCCCATTTCAGACTTTCTGAGCATCTCCCCTCATCCCACAAAGCGCGGCAGTTTACCATGGCTAGGTTCACCCGCCTGTTTCTGTCGGTTGAAGCCAGCGCCGTCAATGGGCACCTTTCAACGTCAGTCACACTCCCCGCCCCTCAGGTGTTCACGACCCGCTAGTCACCAGTCACGAGTCACGATAGGATTACGCGACCATGCGCATCGTCGAGAAAGCCCAGTTGATGTCCGCGTCCGAAATCGACCGCACCCTCCAGCGCCTCGCGCATGAAATTGTGGAGAAGAGCGGCGGCACGAAGCAGCTCGCGCTGATCGGCGTCCGTCGCCGTGGCGTCCCATTGGCCCAGCGCATCGCTCACGCCATGCGCGGCATCGACGGCGTCGAAGTGCCTGTGGGCACGCTGGACATCACCCTTTATCGCGACGACCTATCCAAAGTTGCTTCCCACGCCGTGCTGCAATCCTCCGATATCGCTTTTCCCGTAGACAATATGGACCTCGTCCTCGTCGATGATGTCCTTTACACCGGACGCACCATTCGCGCCGCCATGAACGGGCTTTTCGACCTGGGCCGGCCCAAGCGCGTGTCCCTGTGTGTTTTGATCGACCGCGGCCACCGCGAAATGCCTATCGAAGCGCAATTCACTGGCCGCGTGGTCCAGACTAGCGCCACCGAAATCATCGAGGTGCGCCTCCGTGAAATCGATCATGAAGAGCGCGTCGTTTTGGTTGATCGTATGGAGGGCTAGCCAGATCCGCGGTGAAAGTTCGCCTCTGTTCACCTGGAGCCGCTTCGGCTATTCTCATCGGATGAGCTTCGGAGCGCCAGCGCCGAGGCAATCGCGTGAGACCTGAGTGACAATGTGACCCATCGCTTCCGTGACCTCCTGGCGCTTGAGCCGCTTACGGCGGAGGAACTCACATTTCTTCTTGATCAAAGCCAGCCCTTCCAGGAAATTCAGCGCCATCCCTTGAAAAAACTCGCCACCTTACGCGGAAAAACGGTGGCGCTAGCCTTCTTCGAGAGCTCCACGCGCACGCGCATCAGCTTCGGCACCGCCGCTTCACGTCTTGGCTCAGACACCATGAACCTCCAGGCGGAAGCCTCCAGCCTGAAGAAGGGCGAATCGCTGCTCGACACCGTGCACACCCTCGACGCCATGAAGCCGGATTGCCTGGTCATGCGCCACGCCAGTTCCGGCGCCGCCGATTTCGTTGCGCGCCATCTGGAAATTCCGGTAATCAACGCCGGCGACGGCACTCACGAGCATCCCTCGCAAGGTCTGCTGGACGCGCTGACCATTCGCGACCGCAAAGGCACCCTGAGCGACCTCAACGTCACCATCCTCGGCGACATCCAGCACAGCCGTGTGGCCCGCTCCAACCTGCATTTACTAGGAAAGTTTGGCTGCCGCTTCACCTTGTGCGGACCGGCCATGTGGGTTCCTCGAGAGTTAGAGCAGATCGGCCCTCGCTCAGTCCGCCGCGTTTTTCGCATCGAGGAAGCGCTGGATGGCGCCGACGTTGTCTTGGTTCTTCGTGTGCAAACCGAGCGGCTTCACGAACCGGCGCTGTCCGCCAGCGATTACATCCTTCTCTACCAACTGAACGCCGAGCGCTTGTGTTTAGCCAAGTCCGACGCCATCGTGCTGCATCCCGGGCCCATGAATCGCGGCATCGAAATTTCTTCCGAAGTCGCCGATGGGCCGCAGTCTTGCGTTCTCGAGCAGGTCGCCAATGGCATCGCCGTGCGCATGGCGCTGTTATTCCTGCTCATCGCCGGCGTTCCGGAAGAAGGCACACATCCTGCCGACGAGGCACAACAATCTCTCAAGCGTGCAACTGATATGAAGGACGCATCCCATGCTGCTCGTTAAGAACGGTCGCGTTGTCGATCCGGTCCGCCAGACCGAAGCGAATCTCGACGTCCTTCTCGACGCCGACCGCATCGTCGAAGTCGGACCTCCGGGTAGACTCTCCTCGAAAAACGGTTTTGAGATCTTTGACGCCAGCGGCCTAATCGTCGCGCCCGGATTCATCGATCTTCACGCCCACCTTCGCGAGCCAGGGCAGGAATCCTCCGAAACTATCGAAACCGGCACGCGCGCGGCCGCACGGGGTGGCTTCACGGCAGTTTGTTGTATGCCCAACACCAGACCGGTCAATGACAACGCCAGCGTCACAGGCTTTATCCTGGACCGCGCCAAATTAGCCGCCAGTGTGCGTGTCTGGCCGATAGGCGCGGCAAGTGTCGGAAGCAAAGGCGAGGCCCTCGCGGAAATCGCTGCAATGAAGCAAGCCGGAATCGTGGCCGTCAGCGACGACGGTAGGCCCATCGCCACCGCCAAGCTCGCTCGCCAGGTCATGGATTATTGCCGTTCGCTGAATCTCCCGGTCATCGAGCACGCCGAAGATGTTTCGCTCGCGGCAGGCGCCGTTATGCGCGAAGGCGTCACGTCCACAAGGCTGGGCCTTCCGGGCATGCCTGCTGCCGCCGAATCCGTCTGCGTCGCCCGCGATGTTCAGCTTGCGGAGCTGACGGGCGCTCGCCTGCATATCGCCCATCTTTCCGCCAAAGCCTCGCTCGAGCAGGTTCGCGCCGCCAAGCAGCGCGGCCTGCGCGTCACCTGCGAGGTTACACCGCACCATTTCACTCTGGTCGACGAAGACGTGCAGTACGATTCCCGTTACAAAATGAATCCGCCCTTGGCGGCCCGCGAAGATCGTGAGGCGCTCCTGGCCGGACTCGCCGACGGCACCGTTGAAGCCATCGCCACGGACCACGCCCCGCATGAACCCGCGCTAAAAGATGTCGAGTTCGACCGCGCCCCTTTCGGCGTCACCGGATTTGAAACCGCGCTGGCTCTCGCGCTTGAGCAGCTTGTTCACACCGGCCGCATTACCCTAATGCGCTTGGTCGAGCTGTTCACTTCCGGCCCGGCCCGCGTTCTGGGTCTGGAGCGAACCATCGCTCCAAATCAGCCCGCCGACCTCACCATTTTTTCGGTCGATCGCAACTGGACCTTCCACGCTTCCGAATCCGCCAGCAAATCGCGCAACACGCCCTTTGACGGACGCTCCTTCAAGGGCGGACCCGTCGCCACCGTGGTGGGCGGGAAAGTCGTCCACGCGCTGGAGGAGTCGTTACACGCCTGAGGTGTTTTCAGTGCGCTGCGGGCTCGGCGGCGGGATGCAAACCGTGCTGAGGCACCTCGTGGACGCCTCGCGTGGGTGGCTCAATCTTGTGTCGGTAAAAATGATCGAGGGGCGCTCGGCCCTTTCCTATGGCGTAAGCCTTCTCGATGGCCTTGGTGACATACGCTTTCGCCAGCATTGCCGCCTCCATCAGCGATCTGCCCGAGGCTAACTGCGCGGCAATCGCAGACGCAAACGTGCATCCCGTTCCGTGCAGCGTTTCTTCCTTCGGACGGTCACCGGCAAGGTGCACCACATCAGTGCCGTCGAACAATATGTCCACGGCCTTCTCCATGTGGCCGCCCTTGACAATCACTGCGTGCGCGCCCATCTCCACCAACTTGCGCGCTGCAATTTCCATTCCGGCGAAATCCTTGATGCTCAGGCCGGTCAAAATTTCCGCTTCTGGCACATTTGGCGTAATCACCGTCGAGCGCTTCAGCAATTCCGTCGCGATAAATTTGATTCCTGCGGCGTCCAGCAGCTCCGTGCCGCTGGACGATTTCATCACTGGGTCGTGTACCACATGCGCAAATTTATGCGCATCCAGAAATTCCGCTACCACTCCGGCGTTCCCGCGATTCCCCAGCATGCCTATCTTCACCGCGGTGATCTCGGAATCCCTGGCCAGAGAGTCCAACTGCGCGCGCAACGTCGCGCTGGGCGTGTTCTGCACGTCTTCGACGCCCTGCGTGTTCTGCACCGTAACCGATGTGATCGCCGCCACACCATAACAGCCGTGCGCCGCAAAAGTCTTCAGGTCGGCGCCAATGCCTGCCCCGCAGGACGGGTCAAAACCCGCGACGGTCAGCAGAATGGGGGGTGTTGGGCTGGAGTGGTTATTATGATTGCTCATCGCGCGGTATTTCGTGCCTCTTCAGCCGGATTTTCTGCCTGCGGTCTCGATTCTCCGGCCTCGTACAGCGAATCCCTGGCTACCTCAAGCGCTCGTAAGCGAAAATTGCCGGTCACGCCACGGGGCGCCACCGGCAAATGTGAATGTACGCATGTTTTTCTTCTCAGCGCAAGAAAAAACTTGAAAAATTTGGAGTGCGGCGGTTTCTTGTAGGGACGCAGCATTGCTGCGCCGCATCTCGGCACGGTGTCTAACTCAGACGGTTCTTCGCGTCAGCTCATCTCTTACTTCTGCTCGCCACGGGCACTCGCTATCGCTACCCATTTGCCCTGGTCACAGCGCAATCTACCGTTTACTGAATTGACGATCGAATTTTGAGAAAAAGGCGACCCCTCCTCACAAGAACACAATTTCTCCTGGGTCGCGGCTTTCGGTGTGCAAACAAACTGTTGCCGTGGTGGCGGCTGCGGGAGACGAACAATGTTTCTGCTGCGTTCCCGGATCTCCTTGCTCGTATGAATCCACTCACCACTAAACTGCAGTACGCCGGCCTTGTTAACGTTTCCCGCTGGGTCCAGTACCCGCGCGCACATCTGTTCGGGGCCGCTCCCGTCCTTAATGACGGTCCCCTCGGGATATTCCACACTGGCGAAAACGCAAGTCAACTGACTCCCTTGATTCACTTGGTTTGGGATATGGGTCTCGCTGTTGGCGGCTTGGCCGTAGACGTTTGGGACTGCCATCAACCCCATCATCATCGGAATAATCGTCATAATCGCAATGAGAATTCCGACCAGTACTCCGGGAAATCGCGGCACTGGCGCGCCTGTTGAAAGAGACATAATTACCTCCACTCGATTCTTTAGATTGGAACCCGATACCGAAGAAACCCCTGCAATGCTCTCGCTCAGGTGAAAGCGGCAGACCTTAAGAATGCCGGCGACGTAGTCCCCTGGTGCAGCGCCGTAACGGACTACCATTTCGTCGCAAGCAAGCTCACGCTCACAATGCAAATGCCGCTCAATCCACCAAAGAAGGGGATGGAACCAGAATACGCACGCCAGCGCATGAACGAAGGCCCCCGTCCAGTTGTCCCAGCGTTTGGCGTGGGCGAGTTCATGCAACACGACCGCTTCCAGCTCACATGGAGATAACCGTGCGGAGAGGCCTTTTGGGATGGTCACTGCAGGCCTCCAAAATCCTGACAGTACGGGTTCCAGCCTCGAATCTGAAAATCGAAGCCTTACATCTCTGCGTAACCCAATACGCCGCTTTAATCGGAGGAATGAATCTTCGTCCAACTCTCCACGCGATTCCCACGAACCCACCGATACGAAAAGTTTGGGCAGCCACACAGCCACCATCGCCGCACTACCAACCAACCAGATTAGGATTAGCAGATTGAATATGCCACTTTGTGCTGGTGTTGCCGCAGAGGGACTCCCCTGAAGCGTCAGCAATGTTGAGAGACTTCGGGGAACGGTCACTTTGAGAGACGAGAAAGGGCCCTGAAGACTGGCGCCGAATGCTGAGAAGAGTCCCGCCGGTACTGCAAACTTGGCAGCGGCAGCGAGCCACATTGCGTGACGGGCCGCAGCTCCACGTTTTTTTAAGAAAAGGGTCACAAGACCGACTGCGAGTGCAAACACCGTTGATTCTAGAAGGTGGCGACTCAGAGCAAGCATCATGTCTTCTTCTCCTTGTTTGCCAGCTCCTTTTCGATTGCTCGTATATCCGCTAGTGTCAGTTTGCCGGTCTCAACCAAGTGCGACATAACCGATGCGGGGGAATCCCCGAACATCTCCAAGAGGTCGCCAACTAGACGCTTGCGAACGGCTTTCCGCGTGAGCAACGCCTCAAAGATGTGGGCGTTGCCCACCTTCTTCACTCGTCTAACGGCGCCTTTCTCCTCAAGCCGGTAAATCATCGTCTGGACAGTTGTGTAAGCGGGACGGTGATCGTCGGGCAATGCCTCTTGAACTTCGCGAACCGACGATGGACCCAGCTCCCACAGCTTCTCAAGAAGTTGCAACTCAAACCGAGTGACACGCTTGTCCCCCATCTACTACTCCTGTGGTCTTATTTACTACATATGTCGTAGACGCGCAAGAGATTTTTTTTCAATGAAGACGCCGGGGCCCGCTGACTCTTCATTCACCTGTTCGGCAGGCTCGCTCTTTGGCTCGTTTCCAACGGGGCGGTACTCGTTGCAGGGGCATTCGCCAAAGTTGCAGACGAAAATCTGCTTGCGAGGTTCACGCCGTGGTTGTCGAGGTTGAGGCGCGGGGCTGTGGATGCTCTTGCAGTGTCCGCAGCGGCATAGTTGCGGTGCATTGTTTCTCGGTATGCTTTTGCCTCTCATCTTCCGCTACTTGATCTGGCACAGCCGTTTCTGGCTGTGCGTTTCTGTGCGTCAATTTTTAGATCCGCTAGGCTACCTGTGACCGAGACACATGCCGCAAACCAATCGCCTGCTTTAAGGGAAGAGTCCGCGCACCAGCGTGGCTTCGGAGACGCGCCCGACCGCCAGGATCATCGCGCCGGTCCGCGGCGGAACGTGGTGTTTGCGCATGGTGTCCACCATCTCATGGAAGGCGCGCACCACGATGCTCTGTAGCCGCTGGTTCACTTCGCTGGTGTCCCACAGCAAGCCCTCCTGGTTCTGCACCCACTCGAAGTAGCTCACGGTCACGCCCCCGGAGTTGGCGAGAATATCCGGCAACACGGTGATTCCCCGCCGCGCCAGAATCTCATCCGCATGAGGCGTCGTCGGCCCGTTGGCTGCTTCCGCCACGATACGTGCCTTGACCGCCTCGGCGTTGTGCAAGGTAATGACATTTTCCAGCGCCGCGGGCACCAGAATGTCGCATTTCATGGTCAACAACTCATCGTTGGAAATGCGCGAAGCCCCGGGCATCCCCACGACCGTGCCGGAGCGTTCCTTGTAACGAATGGCTTTCATCGGGTCGATGCCGCGGCTGTTGGTCACTCCACCGCGTGTGTCGCTGAGCGCGATGATTTTCGCTTTGCGCTCGGCAAACAGCCGCGCCGCGGTAGCCCCAGCGTTGCCGAATCCCTGAATCGCCACGGTGGCGCCACGCAGCGAGATTTTCTTCACCTTACAGGCCTCTTCGACCACAAAAACCAAGCCGCGAGCGGTGGCTTCGGCGCGTCCCAGCGAACCGCCCACGGAAATCGGCTTGCCCGTTACCACGCCAGGAACGGTGTGGCCCACCATCATGGAGTACGTATCCATGATCCAAGCCATGGTTTGCGCGTCGGTGTAAACGTCCGGAGCGGGGATGTCCTGGTCCGGACCGATCAGCGGCAGGATTTCGCTCGCGAACCGCCGCGTCATGCGCTCCAACTCGCTCTTCGACATCCGCTTGGGATCGCAGATGACGCCGCCCTTCGCGCCCCCAAACGGCACATTAACGACGGCTGTCTTCCATGTCATCCAGGCCGCAAGCGCCTTCACCTCGTCCAGCGTCACATTGGGATGAAAACGAATGCCGCCCTTGCCCGGTCCGCGCGCAATATTGTGCTGCACGCGGTAGCCCGTCAGCACCTTGACCTGGCCATTGTCCATTTTGGTCGGCAACGAAACTTCCAGGATGCGTTTCGGCGTACGCAAAATCTGCCGCAGTCCGGGGTCCAGTTTCAGAAACTCCGCGGCCATATCGAACTGAATCTGCGCGATGCGAAAGGGGTTCAAGTCCTCTCGCGGCGCTATGCGCGGGATGATCGGTGCAACTGTGGGCTTTGCGACCGTGGCCATCGGCTTCGGTCCTTTCGTCTATGCGTGATTACGCAAACTGCTCGGTTGTCTTTCTTTTTCTCGTTCGCTGTTCTACTTCGAGACCTAAAACTCCGCTCGCGGCCCAACCTCAACCATTCGCCGCCAGCTTGCTCCCACCAGCGACATACTTGTCGCGGCACGCCGCCGAACAAAAATGTACCAGCGCCGTGCCTTCCCGCAGCGGAATCGCTCGCGCTTCCGCCACGTGAACGCCGCAAACCGGATCACGCACCAAACGCCGAGCCATAGCGGTGTCCTGGGTTGCACTTTCGCCACTCGACCGCGTACGCAGCGGCGTCGCGCCCAGCAAACTACGAAGCGCCCGTGCGACCGCCCGGAGCAAAAGCCATATGCCCCAGCAAATCACTAACAGCAAAATCAGAAGGCGCATCATCCAGGAGAGACCTAGGTACGTTGCTCCATTTCTAACGTGAGTCTATGCAAGGGGAAAACGTCGAGTCAAACGAAATCACGTAAATTCAACACTTTGCGAAACCAAAAAGCTTCATTTCAGATGTGTCATGCACCCGTATTGTATTGTAACTTGCTGATTTACTTGTATTTATGAGCTCTGGCGTTTCCGGGCGATTCTCTTGGACTGCGGCGGTCTTGCCGCCGCTTTCGAGCGCCGTCACGCCAGCAAGCCTTTCGCGCGTAGCCTACCGTAGCTCAAACCTGCTCTGACCTTAGCCGAAGATTTCCGATTTTTGGATCCCTAGGTTTTTCTCCTCTCACGTCACCGGTATCCGCTCAATGCCCATATACGGGCGCAATACTTCAGGAATCACTATCGACCCATCCGCCTGCTGATAATTCTCAACAATCGCGATCCAGGTCCTTCCAACCGGTAGACCCGAGCCGTTGAGTGTATGCACAAAGTCGCTCTTTCCACCCTTCGGCTTAAACCGAATCCCCGCGCGCCGTGCTTGAAAGGCTTCGCAATTGGAACACGAAGAAATTTCCATGAATTCGCTGGAAGAAGGCAGCCACGCCTCAATGTCATACGTCTTGGCCGAAGCAAAACCCATATCCCCGGAGGACAGCAACATCACCCGGTAGTGAATCCCAAGTTTTTGCAGGATGGCCTCGGCATTGGCGACCAACTGCTCCAATTCCGCATAACTCTCTTCTGGCCTGGTGAACTTGAATATTTCGACTTTCTGAAACTGGTGCTGGCGCTTGATGCCGCGCGTGTCCCTTCCCGCGGCCCCCGCTTCCGAGCGGAAGCAAGACGTGTGCGCGCAAACACGAATCGGAAGCAAATCCGCATCAAGGGTTTCGTCGCGATACAGATTCGTGAGTTCCGTTTCCGCGGTCGTCGTCAGCCATAAATCCGTGCCTTCCAGGTGGAACATGTCGCCGGCAAACTTGGGCAGCTTGCCATCCGCGATCAGCGAAGCCGTATTCACGATAAACGGCGGCAATACTTCGTTATAGCCGTGCTCCCGCGTGTGCGCGTCCAGAAAGAAATTCGCCAGCGCCCGTTCCAGCCGCGCTCCCCAACCCTTATAGACGGCAAAACGCGTCCCGGCGATTTTCGCGGCCGCTTGCAAATCGAGGATCCCCGCGCGCTCACCCAGTTCCCAATGCGGTTTGGGTGTGAAATCGAATCTGGGCGGTGCCCCCCATCGCCGCACCTCCACATTTTCCGCGGCGCTGCGCCCCACCGGCACGCTGGAATGCGGCAAATTTGGAATCGTCAGCAGAAATTCTCGTTGCTTGGCATCCAGTTCGGCAATGCGCTCATCAGCGTGCTTGATCCGCTCAGACACCTGTTTCATCTCCGCAATCAAGAAATCCGCGCTGTTTTTTTCCTTTTTCAGCCGGGCAATCTCTTCGCTGGCTTTGTTCCGCTGCGACTTGAGCTGCTCGGTCGCGGTAATCAGCTCCCGCCGTTCCTTGTCCAGCGCCCGAAACCCGTCCAAATCCAGGGTAGTGCCACGCTTCTTCGCCATATCCGCGAACACATCCAGGTGGTCCCGAAAATAATTCAGGTCATGCATGAGCCAGCAAGAATAGCAGATTCACGCGCCACCACGTTCTGATACGCGGTCGCACAACTCGGGATTCCGCGATTCGCTCGCGAGTATTCTGCTGCCGGTCAGGTACAGACGTGCGACACACAGGTTCGTGCTAAGCTTTCGCCGTGAAGTCGTTTACCGCCAGACCACGCTCACCCGCCCTCGCAGCCTTCATTAAGTCGTTCCACTACCAGGAGACGAATTTTCCATTCACGCTGGAACGAATCCTGCCGAACGGCCAGGCGCACTTGATGGTGAACCTTGCCGAAGACGAATTCAGGACTTACGATCCGGCTTGGCCAGAAAGATCAAACCGCCATTCTGGCGCTGTGCTGGTCGGACCTCACAGCAGTCCGACGATCATCGATACACGAGAGCAGCGCTGCCTGGCGGCCGTCGAGTTCCGCAGCGGTGGAGCCGCGCGATTTTTCTCTGCTCCCATGTCTGAGTTTTGTCAACAGGTCGTGCCGCTTGAAGACGTTTGGGGCTCACCAGGAGGGTCGCTGCGCGAAAGACTCCTTTGCGCGCCGACGCCGGCGGCGAAATTCCGCGTCCTCGAGGACCTGCTCCTCGAGCATTTCGAGCCGCGTCTCGATCCCGCTATGCAGTACGCCATTGGAGCACTGCAAAGCGGCGTACCGGTATCGCAGGTGGCTTCCCGACTGGGTCTTCTGCCTAGGACCCTCGCCCGCCGCTTTTCCGCTGAAGTCGGGATTACTCCGAAGCGCTTTGCCCGTGTGCGACGCCTACAGCGGGTCTTGCGTGCGGCACGCCGCTCTCTGGAGCCTGATTGGTGCGCAATAGCAGCGGAACACGGCTATAGCGATCAAGCGCATCTCATACACGACTTCCGGAATTTGGCTCACATCACGCCCTCAGGCTACAAACCCCACTCCCCCCAGCGAAGCAACCACATCCCGATCGCGATAGCGTGACGCTTTTTTACAATACAACTCCGCTGTACCTTGAGTATCGTACAACCTTGAAACGGGCCTCTGCGGGCCTGAATAACTTCCCAAGGTGGATCTCGTGATTTCCAACCGCTCGGTACCGACTGACACTGTCCTGCCTCACATAATGTATCGGGATTTGCAGGAAGCCATCGTTTGGCTCAGCAAGGCCTTCGGGTTTGTTGAGCATTACCGCTACGGGAATCCGGTGAGTGGCGCACAGATGCGTGCCGGCAACGCCTGGATCATGCTGAAGCAATCCCGGCGTGAAGATGCCACGCCGAAAGAGCTCGGCTTTGGGACGCAGAGCCTAACTATTTTCATCGAAGACATCCAGGCTCATTTCCAGCAAGCGAAGTCCGCCGGAGTTCGCATTCTTGAAGATTTGCACGAAACGGTGTACGGCGAGCTGCAATATGCGGCCGAGGACCTCGACGGCCACCATTGGCTGTTCTCACGCCACGCCCGGGACTTGCGCCCCGAACAATGGGGCGCCATGGTATCGCGCGCCGCGTGCTAGAAGGACGGCGTCCGGCGTCATCCAAATCGCGCCGGAGGATTTGCCGGTACGTTGTTCCGTTCCCACTCACTAGGAGGCGTACAACGCAAGAAAACGCAAGAAAACGCTTGACTTCTCTTAACTGATATTTCATAGTACCTGACGTAGACTTCTGCGCCCTGCTTAACTCCAACAATTTCAACCTAAGTGCCTCAGAATGTGCATCTTCCTGCGGGCACACTCTAACCCCTTTACATTGTGACTGTTCCAAGAACGCTACCCTGGGGCACGGGGTCCCGCAAAGGAAGTTTTCGACCTAGCCTGAGCACCTGGCACAGGCCGCCAACACCGCAACTCATTGAAAACAATCGAGGCCACCTGCGCTAGCGAAGCGTGACGAGGCGCAAATACACACCTGGTTAAGGCAAGAAACTAGGGCGAAGGGCGCCCGGAATGCCGTGCCGCAGCCTTGATCTGCGCGTGACAGTAGTGGATCACCTCTGCCGTGTTTCGCCCGGATTGCCCGCTCAACTCGTCAGAATCATCCGGCACGCGCCCGACAATGTGTCCAAACTCATGAAGCAGGGTCGTGATTTGCGCCGCCAGGGTGTTCCCGGGGTAAGAACCCACCTGTAAAACCCGGGAGCCAATCGCCCGCCGGAAACTTCCGGTATTGTCTTCCCAGAGCACCACACCCCAGCGCACGAAAAATGGACCGTTGGCGTTGAGCTTGACCACCGAGTTTGGTCCGGCGCCTTCCAGCACGCTTGCCGAATACGGATGCTTGAACAGCGTCTCACCCGTATCGGTCCGCCAACCCAGCACGTACTCTGGTCCTTTGGCATCGATGATAAATTTCAGCGAATCGAAAGTAGCTGCCGCGTTACGATCCGCTTTTTTGAACCACGCGCTGCAGGAGTTCTCCGATAACAGAATTTCCGTGACCTTCTCCCGAGCCAGCGCGATCGCCAGACCAGGTTTGCCCATTGCCGCTAACTCCGTGCGCACCGGGTCTGTAGAAAGCGAAGGGTTCTGAGCGACTGCGACATCTTGAAGAAATGCCAAACACGCAAGGCCTGCCAGCCAAAGCGAGCACCGCATCTCCTTCTCCCTGCCCAGACGCCGCACACCACCACAGACCGTTTGGCAGGGAGCCCGTCGCGAGTGCCACCCACCCGCTCGCAGCCGACAAACGGCGGACCATAATGGTCCGGGTCAAAAGGAAATACGAGTGCCGCAGGAATTCCTCTCACAAAATTTCTCTAAAACGTTTATCAGCGAAGTGCTTTTTGACGCCGACAAGTAAGCGTTTTGCAAAGAGTTCTAAATGTTTGTCGATAACCGATAAAATCGGGCCCGAGGTGTTGTGGGGGCGCGCTCAGCGCGTCCCTGTCCGAAGGGACGCGTGAAGGATTTGTAGGTCAGGCCTTCAGGTCTGACTCGCGAAGCGACGAGGCGCGGTCGGCGCATTTTGCCGAACGCAATCCTGGGTTACCGGGCGCAAAGAAATCTTTCTACTCCCGCCAGGAACGACTGTCGGTGCCGCAGGAACGGCTGAACCTCACCCTTTCCGGCGTTTAAAAAATTCCACTTGTCTCAAGCGCTTTTCCGCTTCTTTCTTGCTTCTGTACGGGCCGCCGAGGTTCTTTTTCCCGTCGGATGACAGCACTTTATAACCACCGGAAACTTTTTTGATCATTGATGTGGCCTCAGTAGGGCGGGAAATTCATTGGCATGAACTTGGATGCCGCGCCGCTCAGTTACTGCTGCGCCGCCGGGGTAGCGACCACACCGCGTCGGAACGCCCCAAAAGAAACGCCAGGAAGCACAATGCAAAGACGGAATGGCTCAAGCTCGCGCCAAAATATTGCCAGAACGCCGCTCCAGAGCCGGGATAATCCGCGGACAAAACCAGCGTCAACATGAAAACCAATCCACAGACGCTGGCGGCGCGCACGAAAACCCCAAGAATCAGCGCCAGCCCGATGGCGAACTCCCCGTAGGCCACCAGAAATGCAATGGCGGTGGCATGAGCCAGCACAAAGCCTCGCAAAACTGGAACCATCAACGGATAGGCCCCGCCCTCGCTCAAGAATTTATTGATCCAGAACTGAAAGCCGCCGTGCAGCGTGAACTGCGGCCCGAAAACCTTATATTCCCCAAAGATAAAGAAGAGGACTCCCACGCCGATGCGGATCAACGCCAGCGCGCGAGAATTGCGGTACTCGGCAGAAAGGTATTCGCCCATAGCGATTGGGTCGAATGATAACGCGAAGATGTGAGAGGAGGAAAACCTAAACAGGAGATTCGGACTAGCTGGGCGAAGACGATGTCGCCCAACCGCCGGTCTTGATTGACCCTACTACTCGTTCTCGGGCTTGCGATCCGGCGCGCGGCGTCTTTTCTGTACGGTGACCAGCGCGGCGGGCTGAGCTTGCGGCACTTCGTTCGCGCCGCGGGTCTGTCTGTTTTGAGCCTGCTTGGCGGTTGCCGAGGGCTTAACTTTCGCAGAGGAGCTGGCCGGCTCTCGGGCTAAAGCCACAGCCCAGGCATCCGTGCCATCAAAATGATCGGGAGAAACCTCAGATTGCGCGCGAGCAGACGGCGCCAGCACGAGGAGTCCGCCGAGGCCCAGCAACATCATTGAAATCTTCACGCTAGCGGGCACTTTCATACAATCTCCGTTCTTACAGGGAAGCCGCCCGCACACCCGGCGAACGGATATTCCTAAGATGGGTGCCATTGTGGGAGACACCCTCGGAGCGGTCTATAGACCCTGAGTACTACATTGTGTTGCGTGCGCCAATAGCGAAGCGGTACGGAGGTCAGGAGAGGCGCGCGCGCACGCGGTCGCTGAGCGCTTTACCGTCGACCGACTTACCTTCCAGCGCGGCTTTGGCCGCTTTGACCACCGCGCCCATCTGCTTCATGGAAGTTGCGCCGGTCTCCGCAATGGCTTTGGCGATCGCGGCGTCCATTTCGGCATCGCTGGCCCCTGCGGGAAGGTAGCTTTCGATGATGGCCAGCTCTTTGGTTTCCTTATCGGCAAGATCCTTGCGGCCGCCTTTGGTGAACTGGTCGATGGATTCTTTGCGTTGTTTCACCAGGGTTTGCAGAAGCTGGATGGATTCCGCTTCGTCGAGAGACCGGATTTTCTCCGTTTCTTTATAGGTGATCGCGGATTTCACCATGCGCAGCACACTGAGGCGTAGCTCGTCTTTGGAGCGCATCGCCTCGGTCAGATCCTTCTGGATTTTTTCGGAGAGGCTCATCGAATCTCCTTGTCGAGGACAATATAACAGACGAACTGGCGCAGCATGCGGGCCTCTACAAAGAGTGTCGCGCTGCCTTAGCAATCTCGCGGACACGGGGTGGAGCGGTGCTGCGCCCCTACAAAGAATGCGGCGACGGTATAGAGCTGATTTGACACGATAGAAGCGGCTGGTTACCGTGGTTCTCTTCGTTTGCTTACGGCAACCCTGCATATATATGCCGGGTGAAGGAGAAAAACAGGCCCGATGAAAGTGATCGTAGCGGACAAGATTAGCGAGCGCGGTGTGGAGCTGCTACAAAGCGCGGGGTGGAAGATTGTCCTCACCAACAAAGATACGCTGAACAGTGAAATTGCGGATGCCGAGGCGCTGGTGGTCCGCAGCGCCACCAAAGTCACCGCCGAACTGCTGGACAAAGCGCCGCGGTTGCGTGTGGTGGGGCGCGCCGGAGTAGGCGTCGATAACATTGACCTGGAAGAAGCGACGCGGCGCGGCGTCCTGGTGATGAGCACGCCGGGCGGAAACGCTGTCAGCGTAGCCGAGCACACTTTCGCGTTGCTGCTGGCGCTGGCGCGGCAAGTGCCGCGGCTGGACGCCGCGATTCGCGAAGGCCGCTGGGAGAAATCCAGCGCGGCCGGAACGGAGCTTCGCGGAAAAACGCTCGGCCTCATTGGCTTGGGCAGAATCGGCAGCGAGGTAGCCGTCCGCGCGGAAGCCTTTGATATGAAAGTGCTGGGCTACGACCCATACATCAGCGAGGCAGCCGCCCGCGAAGTGCAAGTCGAATTGGTGCCGCTGGAACGACTGTTGGCGGAGAGCGATTTCGTTTCGCTACACACGGCGCTGAGCCCCAGTACGCAAAATTTGATGAACGCGAAAACGCTGGCGCAAATGAAGAAGGGCGCGCGGCTGATCAATGCGGCACGCGGTGAATTGATTGATGAAGCCGCTTTGGCGGAGGCGCTGAAAAATGGTCATCTCGCGGGCGCCGCCCTGGACGTTTTTGTGCAAGAGCCGCCGAAGACTTCGCCTTTAGTCGGCCTGCCCAATGTGATCGCCACCCCGCACGTGGCGGGGTCCACCGCCGAGGCGCAAGAAGAAGTGGGCACGCAAATCGCCGTGCAGGTGCGCGACTATCTGGCGGAAGGCGTCATCCGCAATGCGGTGAACCTCCCGGCGCTTTCCGCGGACCAATACCGCCGGGGCCGTCCGTACATGGCCTTGGCGGAGCGCTTGGGCTCATTTGTGGCGCAAGCGGCGCCATCGCGGCCGGCGCGCATTCGCATCCGTTACGCCGGCGAAGTCGCGGAAGTGGGCACGCATCTTCTGCGTAGCGCGGTGCTCGCGGGCTTGCTGAACACCGTTTTGGATGAGAAAGTGAATGTGGTGAACGCGCCGCAAGTGGCCGCTGCACGCAGGCTGGCCGTCGAGGAAGAAACGCGGCGAAGAGAACACGGCTTCCCAAATACGCTGGAGGTCTCAGCCCTGCCCGAGCGGGAAGCCACAAATCCCGGCGCGGAGTTTACGGTGGAGGGCACGGTTTTGCACGATGGTTCGCCGCGCGCGTTGCAAATCAACGGCATTCCGCTGGAATCGCAGCTCGAGGGTACCATTTTATTTCTGCGCAATCGCGACGAACCCGGAGTCATCGGCCAGGTCGGCTCGACCCTGGGCAAGCTGGGTGTGAACATCGCCACTTTTGCGTTAGGCCGGCGAGAAGCGGCCCGCGGCGCCGAAGCGATTTCCCTGGTGCGCCTGGACGGCGAGGTCTCCTCTTCCATCTTGGACCCGATCCGCGGGATCCCGGCCATCACCGAAGCAAAGCTGCTGCGCCTGAGCTAGGGCTGATCAGGCAGAATTGGTTCGTCATTTAAGTCTACGCACGAAGTTTGAGCGCTGGGGATAGGCTACTTACAATTCGACCGTACGCCGCCTGACCGCAGCTGTTTAGCAGTTCGTTGTTGTATCCGCGTTGGTTGGCGATCTGACTACAACCTGCGTTACATCCGCGCAGTATGCTGCTCCCACTACCGACATTTTTGGCGGGTTGCGGTTGGCTTTCATCCAGCGTAGACTAAAATCTCCGCTGTTTATCGGGGCGTGGCTCAGCCTGGCTAGAGCGCCTGGTTCGGGACCAGGAGGTCGGTGGTTCAAATCCACTCGCCCCGACCAATCTTTCACCCCCTCAAATTCAGCAACTTCATGCTGCTTTCTTTCGTGCGACTGCATTCGGTTTTGGTTGCGAAAGTTGCGAATAATTGGGCAGATCGAACCCAAGCCCAATCTTCTCGCACCATTCTCGGCGATATTCCACGTCTTTCTTAGCTGTTCGGCGTATTGATCGGTAAGGTCCTTGACATGGATTCGTAGGAACCGTGTGCCGTGGGACCTCGAAAAGTGGTGGATGGGTCATGCGCACACAAAGTCCCAAACTGGCTGTTCGGTTTGGTTGGTGTCGCCATCACAAAGCCTTCGTTTCGTTAGAAATTAGCTAACGAAACTGTATAGCCTTTTCCTTTCGTTACCAACTCAAAAACAGGCATCTACTAAAAGTAACAATTATAAGGACTTAGGAAACAAAGTGAAGCTATAAGCAGCTATAAGCGAGGATCGACCGACTCGCTTTCAAGGGCAAGAACACCGAAGACGCATTCGTGGGCGCGCCGAAGCGGTTCTTGGCGGACGTCTCGCCTCAGGGTACTTGTTGCGGCTGATGCGACCGCTCGAGGATGTAGCGATAGAAGCGCGGGTGGCCGCGCCCTCTCCAATAAGCGCCGCGATAGTCCTGTGCTTCCAGGCCCGTGGTCACCAAGCTGTAGAACGAATGCCGCTTGGCGCTGAGGACGATGCCAACGTGGCCGGGCCAAGCAATCAAGTCTCCAGGCTGGGGATGCGTGACGCGGACAAAGCTGGGAGTCCCGCGATACAGATCGAAAGAGCTGGCGTAGGGATAGTCGTATCCGGCGTCGAGGTAGATTTGATGGACTGTGTGTGAGCAATCCTGAGCCACGCCCTCGGCGGCACTGTGGGTCCAGGCGGCCTTGACGATGGCGCCCTCCTCCTTGAGGCTGAGCATGCGATACCGAGGCACTGGTTTGTACTGAGTGGCCTGACTGTGCGCTTCGGTCGTAGCCGGGGTTCCCTGGGTCGAGGTCTGCGGGGACTGCTGCGCGGGTTGTTGTGCGCGCACCTGGTGTGACAGAGGCAGTGACGCAAACAGGCTCGTAAGCGCCGCAAAACAAGCTGATTTTCTTCCGGAGCACCACATAGCGTGTTGAGGCAAGGACTCGACTGCCCGCCTCTAGCCTCCCGCTTCTAAGCATTGGGAATGCGTCCTTCTGTAGCAATAGGACTTGCCCAGACCGTAACCCTAGAGCTCGGGCACGTCGTTGGTTTCGTCAGAAAGGAGCAGGACCCGCCTCCCTGTTTTTGGCATAGTCGACGCGTTGCGTTCAGGCAGGATGGGTGGGCGCTGACCTTGAATGGCGTATGGCCGGAGAAGGAGACAGCAGCACAGGAAAAACCGGAATCTCTTGGTACCGACCATGCAGACGAAGCATCATTCGTCCAAAGAGACACACGGAAGGAAGACAGATGATGACGAAGAAAAAAGTCGCGGAACTCTTGGTAGAAGTGCTGGCGGAAGCCGGAGTTCAGCGAATTTACGGTGTCTCCGGCGATTCGCTGAACGTAGACAGCGGGCAGGACAGGCAGGAATGTCTGTCCCACTATCACTTGTGAGGGGCAACTTAGTGGAGACCGACGGCGCCCTGGACGGAGTCGATTAGTTTGCGTGAGTCGTAGGCGATGCCGTCTTTGAAGACGAGCTCGACGTTTTCGAGGTCTTCGATCTTTTGGCTGGGGTCGCCATTGATGACCACCAAATCGGCGGCTTTGCCGGCTTTCAGAGTGCCGATGCGGTCGGCCTCGCCGAGGAATTCCGCTCCATTTTGTGAGGCGATGTGGATGGCTTCTAGGGGGGTGAAGCCGGCTTCCACGAGCAGCTCGGTTTGGCGCTGGTCGCCGAAACCGGCGAGCACGCCTCCGTAACCGGTGGGATCTTCGCCGGAAAGTAGCAGCCCTCCGGCTTTGACGAAGTCGCGCTCGAATTGCATTTCTTTTTGGAGCAGCAAGGCACCGGAGTCTTTGCCCTCGGCAACTTTGGCGCGCACGGCTAAATAGTCGGTGCGGGCAGGAAGGGAGAGCGCTTGCAAGACACGGTTTTGTAACGGCGGGCGATTGGGCGCGAAGGTCTCGAAGATAACCAAGGTGGACGTAACGGCGACATGCTTCTGCACCAAATGGCGAATCATGGACTGCACAGGCTCGCTGGAGACTTCGACTTTCTCGATGCTGGGATGATCGTTGGCGGAAGGCGGGCACACGTCGGGCTGCTTGGCGGGATTGAACTCCTGATCGACGACGATGCCGTGCTCGAGGTCATCGATGCCCAGGTCGGCGGCTTCGGTGAAGCCCACGGAGCACAGGTGACCGGTGACTTTGATGCCGCGGGCGTGGGCGGCTTTGACGGCGGCGCCGAGCTCCGCGCGAGTGATATGCATGTAGGCCTTGAAGGAGGTGGCGCCTTCGTCCATCCAATAATTAACCATGCGGGTGGCATCGTCGGCGTCCTTGAGTTCGTAGAGTTGCGGGGTGAACGAGCCGACGCCTTCGAGATACGGTCCCGTGATGTGCAGCTTCGGGCCGGGGATGCGGCCGGAGTCGATAAGCTTTTTGAGGGAAAGATCGGTGTAAGGTTCAAGGCTGCCGGTGGTGCGCAGAGAGGTGACTCCACCGGCGAGGTAGAGGCGCGGGAAGCTGAAGCCCATTTCGCCGTAGAGGGCGGGCGCGCCGGGAATGGGGCCTTGTCCCGAGGGCGCTGGATAGAACATGTGGTCGTGCATGCCGACGAGTCCAGGAATGACGGTGCGGCCGGTGAGATCCATAACGTGGCTGCCAGCGGGGACGGACACGGTTTTGCCGATTTCGCGGATGGAGCCGTTTTCGATGAGGACGGTTTGGTCGGGGAGAGCGGCGGCGCCGGTGCCGTCAATGACGCGCACGTGTTGGAGGGCGATGACCGGGGCGTCGACAGTGATGAAAGATTTGGTCACGGGGGTAAGCGGCGCGTGCTCCTGGGCGGGAACAGCGATATAGAAAATGAGGAACAAGAGAACGACCCCGAGCAGAATTTTTCGCATCTTGCCTCCCTCTAAGAGCGGTTACGCGAAGAAGAAGCCGCAGGGCGGCGCGGACTCCGCCCCGCGCTACAGGGACTGGGACGCGCTAAAGCCCGCCCCCACAACTTTCGTGCCGGCACAAAACAATCGAACCTAGGTTAGATCACGCTAAGCTAGGGGCGCAGCTGTGCTGCGCCCGGCCGTTGGTGCTCGCGCGGGTATATCAATATCACCATTTGAAGCCACTAGAACGTGTACTTGAGACCGAACTGGACGATGCGCGGCGACACGGTGGTGGCGGTGATATGGCCAAAGCTGGGCGCGCCGATCTGTGTGATCGTTGTAGAAAATTGTGTGGTGGTTTGGCTCGCGAACTGCGGCGTGTTGAAGGTATTGAAGAACTCGGCGCGGAACTGGACGGTGCCGGATTCGCTCAAACCGCCGACGCGCGTGTCTTTGAAGATGGACATGTCCATGTTGTGCTGTCCGGGGCCGTAGATGATGCCGCGGCCCAGGGTGCCGAAGCCGGTGCCGTTGCCAATCGTGGGAGCCGAGCAGAAGGCGCTGGCGTTGAAGAAATTATCCAAGCGGCTCTGAACGGAACCTGAAGTTTGAATGTTCGCAACGGTGTTGCCGGAGCAAAGGCTCGCGCCAACGGGGCTGAAGGGTCCGCCGAAGCCGTAAATGCTGCCGCCACCGGGATCGGTGAAGGTGAGCGCCGGACCGGATTGGACTACTACGACACCGGAAGCGCCCCAACCGCTTAGGATTCTGCCAGCAACGCCCTGATTGCTTTGGAAGTTGGGCAAGTTCCACAGATAGTTGGCGACGAAGCGGTGCCGCGTGTCGTAATCCGCCGGACCGTAGCCGGTGCCTTGACGCAACTGATCGTTATAGGAGCCTCCACCCAGGGGGAAGGTGCCGACACCGGTGACGTCCGTGAGCGTCTTGCCATAGGTGTAGGCGGCGCCAAACTGAATGCCATGGGTCAGCCTGCGCTGCACATTGATTTGCAGCGCATTGTAATTGGAAATGCCGGCCCAAGTGGCCTGGTTGAGGCCGCTGGGGGAGATGCCCAGAACGGGCACACGGTCGACGGCATTGGCGACGGTGTTGGTGATGACTCCGTTGACGGGGCTGGTTGCGCTCGCCAGTAATGCTTGATTGATGGAGTTGGTGGTCTCGATGCGGTCGGAGTGCGTACCGACGTAGCCGACTTGGAGAGCGGTGGAGTGGTTCAGAGCGTACTGGAGGCTTAGGTTCCACTGCTGGGTCCGGGGCGCGTGCCAATCGGGATTAATGGAGTTGATGGTCAGCGCGGAGGTGGCGGTCCGCTGAACGAAATTGGGGAAGACTTCGTTCGACGGAGGATTGAACGGCACCTGAAGCGTGGCGAGGCCGTTGAGCGCGCCGATGTTGGTCTGGCGGGAGAAGAATGGCGGATTGACGATCAACTGGAAAGCGTCGTTGACCGGAGGATGAGTGAAATAGAGGCCGTAGCCGCCGCGGAGAACGACCTTGTCGTTGAAGCGCGGAGGAGTCCAGGCAAAGCCTACGCGAGGGCCAAAATTTTTCAAGGCCCAGGCGTTGCTGGCAAACGTGGGATTGGAATTCTTAACGATGCCGTTAGGCAGCGTGCCTTGGAAATTCGAAGCGGCCACAAAGCCAGAGAACGGCGAATTGGCCAGGTCGTTGGAGGCCTTGGAGGGCCAGAAATCCACGAGCTTGCCGGCGCCGTCGGAGGTTTGGCCGATGCCTTCCCAGCGCAGACCGGCGTTGACAGTGAGGTGTGAATTCAGCTTGATGTCATCCTGCGCGAAGCTGTACAAGCCGCTGACACGGAAGGAGCGGGTGGTGTCGCCGCAAAGGTCGTCAGACACGCTGAGGCTGCTCAGATTGGAACCGCCGGGGCCGGCGTTGCCGAGTTGCGCGGCGCTCATGCCCAGAAGGAAATCCTCAAAGGTGGGGAAGACGAGATCGCCGCGGGTGACTTCCTGGTCGGCGGAATCGGCGATGTTTCTCTCCCAGCCAAAACCTGCGCGGAAATTGTGCTTGCCGCGGGTCCAGGAAATTTGATCCTGGGCGGTCCACTCGGTGGGAGCGGTGAATTGCCCGTCGTTGAAATTGCCGCTGAGCTCAACGGAGCCGATGACCATGATGGGCATAAAGGGGCTGCTGCAGCCGGGAGTCAGGCCGATGGATTGATTGGTGATGGCGTTTTGGCTGGCGACGCGGCCGTAGGCGCGGTGGTACCCGAAACTAAATTCGTTGATCAATGTAGGCGTTACCACGTAGGTGTCCTTCACGATGCCGTTCCAGTTTTTGAAGAGGTCGTCAGTGCCGGAGCCCGGAACGTTGGATGAAGTGAAAGCGAGGCTTTCGGGAGATTTGGCGTAAAAGAATTTTTCAGAAATGGGGTGCTTGCTGCTGGCGAGGAAGTCCACGTTGACGATGTATTGGTCCTCATTAAATTTCGAGGGAATGCTGAAGGAGGATGCACCTTGGGGGCCGTTGTTTACGTCCGGATTCGCCGCTTTCTGCGGGGTCGGAATCAGAAAGCCACCGCCAGCAACCTTGAGGCCCAAGAGACTCATGGCAACGGGATTGATGTTGGAGCCATTGGCGGCAATAGTGCCACCGTCTGTTCCGTGCAGACCGCCAAAAATGGCGCCAAGTCCAGCCGCAGAGCGATCGTTGGTCAAGCCGGGCAGAATGGCGTTGGCTACGGAGTTGGAGCTGACGCCGTTGATTTGACGTGTGCCCTGATAAGAGCCGAAGTAAAAAAGTTTTCGTTTGATGATGGGGCCCCCGATCGTGCCGCCGAACTGGTTTTGCTTCAATGGCGGACGCTTTACGCCCTGACGATTGAGGAAAAAGTCGTTGGCGTTGAAAATGTCATTGCGAACGAATTCGAAAAGGCCGCCATGGATCTGATCGCTTCCTGATTTCGTGACGACGTTTACGTTAGCGCCCGCGCCGCGACCGTAGGACGCATCGTAGAGGCTGGTTTGCACCTTGAATTCCTGGATGGCGTCTGGATTGGGAATGGAAATGCCGCCGATGGACAGGATGTGGCCGGTGCCCTGGGTTTCCATGTTGCCGGCGTCCTGCCCGTCCATCTGGTAGCTGTTATCCATGATGCGGCCGCCGTTGACGAACACGTCAACGGAATTTTTCCCCAAATTTCCGGCATTGGGCACAGAGCCCGAAACGCCCGGCGAGAGGTCGAGGATTTGCGTGTAATTGCGGCTGCTGAGGGGCAGCGCGGGAACGGTCTTATCGTCGACCACGCCGCCGTTGGCGGCGCTGTCGGTTTGCAGAATGTCGGCCACGGCTTCGACGGTGACCTGCTGGGTGGCTTCGCCGAGCTGCAGGCGTACGTTCACAGTGGCGGTGGTAGCGACATCGACACTCACGCTCGTGAGCGTTTGCGACCTGAAGCCGGCGGCGGCAACCGCAAGAGAGTAGACACCCGGAGGCAGCAAGGCGACCACGAAGTCGCCGTCGGCGTTGGTTTTGGCGGTGCGGACCAAGGTGGTGGCGGTATTCGTCGCAGTGACGGTGGCCTGGGGAATGGCGGCCTTAGACGGATCCGTAACGGTGCCGACGATTTGCCCGGTGGCGGCAGTTTGCGCCCAGGCCGCAGGCGCTTGCGTGAGAAGAGAGAAAACGGAAAGCAGCAGGAGCGAAGGGATCCATATTTTTCGAGGGTTCATTTACAGACCTCCAGCGTAAGACTTTGGCTAACGGCCGGTTTGCACCTAAACGGCTGCGAAATGAAACTGGTGGTGCATTAGGTAGCACTCCGCGGGAAAAGCTGTCAAGAGATTTTTCGGAACGTCATTCCGCAATACGGAACGAACGGATGGATAAAAAAAGAGCTGCAGGGCAGCGCGGACTCCGCCCTGGCCACAGGACGAAGGTTGTGTCAATCGGGATTGCCAGTCAAACGAAAATACTCAATCTTAAGTAGCGGTTTTTCTTGAGCCGCGGTCGTAGCCGAGTTTTTCGGAAAGGTCAGTGCTGGCGCGAAGCAGCGCTTGCTTAAAGAACGTTCTGCGCTGGGAGGTCAATTTGTGTTTGAAGGCGGATAGGCTCATGGCGGCAACGGTGCGGGAGGAGAAATCGCGGATAGGCGCGGCGATGCAACGCAAACCCGGCATGTATTCTTCATTGTCGTAGGCGATGCCTTCCCGGCGGATAGGCGCCATTTCGGCGAGAAGTTCGGGGAGTTTGGTGGTAGTGCGAGGCGTCAGCGCCTGAAGCTTTACATCTCTGTACAACGTCCGGATGTCGCTGTCAGAAAGCGCCGCCAAAAAGGCTTTGCCCAGGGCGGTGCAGTGCGCGGGAGCGCGATGTCCCATGCCGAAGCTAATGCGGATGGGTTCTTTGCTTTCCTCGCGGGAGATATAAACGACGTCGGTTCCTTCGAGAATAGCCAGATGACTGGCTTCGCCACATTCGCGCGTGAGTTGTTCTAGAGCGGGCACGCCGAAGGTGAGCAGTGAAGATTGGTGATTCAGGCGTTCGCCGAGCTGGGCGACTCTGGTACCGAGGACATATTTGGCGGTGGGCAGGTCAAAAACGGCATAACCGCCGGACTCCAAGGTAGCGATCAGGCGGTGCACGGTGCTCTTAGGAGCCTTCAGCGCATCGCTGAGCTCTGTGATTCCCAGGCCATTGGGAGATTCACCGAGCGTGTCCAAGATGCGAAGCGCTTTTATCAGCGATTTGACAGGCCGATGATTAGCGCGGGCCGAACGCGTCTCTTGTAGCTTCATCTGGATTTTCCATGTTGGCGGAAAGGGCCTCTTCTTCTATCGACGCAGCCGGCAGCGGAAATTGGTACAAATGAATGTAAATTCAGAATGTCCGGCAGACTTGCGATCTAAGTCGTCAATAATCTAGCTCAAACAAATTGTATTCGGCAAATCGGGTTTTTCCTGGTTCGTGAAATGGCGCGATTTGCAGTTTTCAGTCGACATGGTTTGAGGCTCGATTATGGAGAGGCGGTCGCAAGAGGTCAGGCACGGAGTGCCTTTCCTGCTTAGATAGGATCGGAGCGGGAGTTTGCGTGAGATGCAGAAAGCGTTTCTCCCAGAGGGAAGATGGCTTTGACATGGGTGCCCTGAGGGGAGAACTGAATGTCGAACTCGCCAGCGAGTTCGCGAACCCTTTCGCGCATGCCGGTGATGCCGACACCTGCGAAATGACCGGGGTCACCATTAGAGGCGAGCCCACCGCCCTGATCGCTGACCTCCAGCATAATGCTCGAGCCATTGGGTTGCAGCTTGACCTTGGCCTGTTTGCTTCCGGAGTGTCGATGCACGTTGGTCAGGCATTCCTGCAACACGCGAAACACGGCGAGTTCCACGAGATCGGGCAGCTTGGTGACTTCCTGCGGCATTTCCAAATCGACGTGAATACCGCTACGTTCCGAAAAGCTGGAGACGTACCAGGGAACGACGGCTTGCAAGCCAATTTCATCGAGCAGCGGGGGATGGAGCAAATGGGAGATGACACGAATTTCCTTCATGGAGCGCTCAAGGAGCGAGATCGCTTCGGTCAAGGCGCCTTTCTGTACGGAACCGAGGGAAGTGTCGGTGGCTTCGATCAGCTCGAGATTCATTTTGATGGCGGCAAGGTATTGGCCCTGGCTATCGTGGAGCTCACGGCCAAGCTTGCGGCGCTCCTCGTCGCGTATGGCAACGATGCGTGAGGAGAGATGACGCAAATCGCGATTGACCTGTTGAAGTTGATTGCTTTGCTCGGCGATGCGCTGCTCGGCGCGCTTTCTTTCGGTGACGTCGCGGACGGCGCTGGTGATGAGAACGCCCTCTTCGGTTTGCAGCGGGCTGCAGCTGATCTCCGAAGGGAATGTTTTGCCGTCCTTGCAAACCGCGTTCAATTCGCCGACGGTGCGGCGGGCGCTCAAAGACCACTGGGGAACGAGGAGCCGAATATTATTGGCGAGAAGTTCCTGGCGGCTATAGCCGAAAAGGTCATCGGCGCGCGAGTTGGCCAGAAGAATTTGCCCAGCCTCGGTGGTAATGAGCATTGCGTCCGGCGCACCTTCCAGGAGCGAGCGGAATTTAAGTTCGGCTTTCGCCAGAATATTAGCCTGAGCCTGTTGAATCTGCGCGCTGCGGCTTAGCTCGACAAAAACAGCCACTTTGGAGCGGAGAATCTCCGGAACGATGGGCTTGAAAAGAAAGTCGACGGCGCCCAGGTCGTAGCCGCGGAACAAATGTTCTTCATTGCGGTAGGCGGTGAGAAAGAGGATGGGCGTGTGTTGGCTGCGCTTGCGCGAGCGGATCAGTTCGGCGGTCTCGAAGCCATCCATGTCTGGCATTTTGACGTCCAGCAGAATGGCGGCGAAGTCGCTCTCCAGCAGATAGCGAAGCGCTTCCGTACCGGAACGAGCCAGCACCAAATCCTCGTTGAGAGAGTCGAGTGCGGCTTCTAGCGACACCAGATTATCCTGGTTGTCGTCGACGAGAAGGATTTTGACCTTCTCGCGTGGAACGGGCTCTTCTTGTGGCGCCTTTGCAGGCCCCATGCTTGCGGAAGGGCCGGCTGCCGGCCGTGAAGGCGTACTCATATGGCAACACCTGAAATGGAACGGGACGTGGCGCGGCTTTCATGACGCCGCGAAATCCAGACGCGCATGACCGCGAAGAGCTGCTCGAGGTCAACCGGCTTGGTGACATAATCTGAGGCGCCGGCCTCCAGGCACTTGTCGCGATCGCCCTTCATGGCCTTGGCGGTCAAGGCCACGATGGGCAGATTCTGGAATGCGGGAATGCGGCGGATGGCCTGCGTGGTTTCATAGCCGTCCATTTCCGGCATCATGATATCCATGAGGATAATGTCGAGATCCGGAGTCTTCTTGAGGAGCTCAATGCCGGCACGGCCATTTTCCGCGTGGAGGACCTGGATGTCATGGTGTTCGAGCAAGCTGGTGAGCGCGAAGATGTTTCGCAAGTCGTCGTCGATGACGAGAACCTTCTTGCCCGCGAGAGCGGAATCGCTCTTGCGTACTTCGGCGAGAATGCGTTGCTGGGCCTCGGAAAGAGCGGATTCCGTCCGGTGCAGGAGCAAGACGGTCTCGTCCAGCAAGCGCTCCAAAGAGGAAGCTTGGCGAATGACGCCGGCATCGGAAAGCTCGCTGACATCCCATTCAGCGTTCCCCGCGGGCGCTTCGTCGAAGAGGATGATGGGCGGCTTGGCTTGCTTGTGCACGTCGCTGACAAAGCGGGAGACACTCATATCTTGAACGCGAACGTCCATCACGATCGTGTCTACCTGATGCTGCCCTAACAGGAGCAGCGCCTCACTGCCATTAGAAGCAGGAACGATCCTGATGTCTCCACCGGCAATCACGGCGGCGAATCGTTCCTGAAGCTCGGCGTCGCCGACGACCAGGAGTTTTTTCACACGAGCTTGCATGGAATGTTGAATGACGTCAAATGTTTCATCCATGGATCCACTGCCTACGGATTTCAGCAAATGGGTCATGGCGCCCAAGGCAAGTCCACGGCGGCGGTTGTCGTCGCCGGAGATGACGTGGACAGGGATATGGCGGGTGGCCGGATCATGCTTGAGGCGGTCGAGAATGGTCCAACCAGTCATGTCGGGAAGAGTGATGTCGAGAGTGATGGCGCCAGGCTTGAATTCTCGTGCCAGCGTCAGAGCCGTAGCCCCGCGCAGGGCTACCACGGCCTTGAGATGATTGGTGTGAGCCATGTCAACAAGGATGCGCGCGAAGGTGACATCATCTTCGACGATCAGGAGCACGGCATCGCCGGGTTTGACGTTGTTGCGGTCGTCTTCGACGGCGAGGTCCTCGGCAAGGATCTCGGTGACGCCGATACGCGCAGCGGGCGAAACGGGCGTCGCGACCGCGGCTTCCTCCACGGAGGCGCCGCCGTCCACGGGCGCCTGCAGGCGTGGAGCCTCGGCGGCCTTGGGCACCATCATGGTGCTGACGTAGACCTGAGGTAGATAGAGTGTGAAAGTGCTGCCGATGCCCGGCGTGCTTTCCAGGCGGATCTCTCCGCCCAACAAGCGAGCCAGCTCGCGGCTGATGGAGAGGCCCAGTCCGGTACCGCCGTACTTGCGGCTGGTGGTTCCGTCGGCCTGCTGGAAGGCTTCAAAAATAATTTTCTGCTTTTGTGCCGGGATGCCGATTCCCGTGTCAGTGACAGAGAAGGCGATGACGCTTTTTACGCGGCTCAAGACGGGATGATTGGTTCTCCATCCCACATTTGGACGCGAGATCTTCAGACGTACGGAGCCTTGCTCGGTAAACTTCAAGGCGTTGGACAATAGATTCTTCAGCACTTGCTGCAGGCGCTTGGCGTCGGTGTGCATGGTCTCGCCCAAAGCAGGCTCAAGATCGATGGTGAACTCGAGGCCTTTGCCTTCGGCGACGTGACGGAAGCCGCGTGAGCAGTAGTCCTGCAGTTGCGTGAGTTGAACCGGCCCGAGCTCCACTTCCATTTTGCCGGACTCGATCTTCGACAAATCGAGAATGTCGTTGATAAGCGCGAGCAGGTCGGTACCGGAGGAGTGGATGGTCTCCGCGAATTTGACTTGCTTGGGAAGCAGAGTTTTTTCGGAATTTTCAGCGAGCATTTTCGCGAGGATGAGCAGGTTGTTGAGGGGGGTACGCAGTTCGTGGCTCATGTTGGCGAGGAACTCGCTCTTGTACTTGGATGTGAGAGCGAGCTGCTCGGCTTTTTCCTCGAGCTGCGCCTTGGCTTGTTCGACTTCGCGGTTCTTCGTTTCGACCTCGGTCTTCTGTTCGGCCAGGAGCTGCGCTTTTTCTTCTAGCTCGGCGTTGGTCTGTTGGAGCTGGAGTTGCTGGCTCTGGAGTTCTTCGGCGAGCGCCTGAGACTGCTTGAGCAATTCCTCCGTGCGCATGGTAGCGGCGATGGTGTTCAGCACGATTCCGATGGACTCAGTCAACAAGTCGAGGAAAGCCAGATGGACTTCGCTGAACTGGCTGAAGGAAGCCAGCTCGATGACGGCGCGGGCCTCGCCCTCGAAGAGCACTGGCAGGACGACGATGCTGGCCGGGGCGGAGCCTCCGAGGCTGGAGCTAACACGAATGTAGTCGTTCGGGACACTGGTTACGAGAATGCGGTGTTTTTCTTGAGCGCACTGCCCGATGAGTCCTTCGCCGATCCTGAACTGCTTGGGCACCACGCCTTCATCGGTGAATGCGTATCCGGAGAGGAACTTCAAGGTGGCCTGGTTCTCGATGCTGTCGGCCAAGTAGAAGGCGCCGTGCTGGGCGCCAACGAGCGGGGTTAGCTCCGAGAGCAACAATTTGGCGACCGCGAGCAGGTCGCGCTGGCCCTGCATCATGCCGGTGAATTTAGCGATGTTGGTCTTCAGCCAGTCTTGATCGGTGTTCTTGCGGATGGTTTCCGCAAGGTTGGCGATCATCTGGTTGATGGTGTCTTTGAGGGTTTCGACTTCGCCCTGGGCCGCGACGGCGATGGAGCGCGTGAGGTCGCCCTTGGTGACCGCGATGGCAACGTCGGCGATGGCGCGCACCTGCGTGGTGAGGTTGGCGGCGAGCTGGTTGACGTTGTCGGTGAGATCGCGCCAGATACCCGCTGCGCCCGGGACGCGCGCCTGACCGCCAAGTTTGCCTTCGATGCCAACTTCACGGGCGACCGTGGAGACCTGGTCGGCGAAAACGGCCAGGGTGTCGATCATGGCGTTGATGGTGTCGGCGAGTTCGGCGATTTCGCCCTTGGTTTCGAGTACGAGTTTGCGCTTGAGGTCGCCGTTGGCGACAGCGGTCACGACTTTGGCGATACCGCGCACCTGCGTAGTGAGGTTGGCGGCCATGAGATTGACGTTGTCGGTGAGGTCTTTCCAGGTGCCGGCGACGCCGCGCACATCCGCCTGACCACCGAGTTTTCCCTCGGTGCCGACTTCGCGGGCCACGCGGGTGACCTCCGAGGCGAAGGAGTTGAGCTGGTCGACCATGGTGTTGATGGTGTTTTTCAGCTCGAGAATTTCACCGCGGACGTCCACAGTGATCTTGCGGCTCAAGTCGCCATAGGCCACGGCTGTGGTCACCTGTGCGATGTTTCGCACCTGAGCGGTGAGGTTGCTGGCCATGGAGTTGACGGATTCGGTGAGGTCTTTCCAGGTGCCGCCAACGCCGCGGACAACAGCCTGGCCGCCGAGTTTGCCTTCGGTGCCGACTTCGCGGGCCACACGGGTAACTTCCGAGGCGAACGCATTCAACTGGTCCACCATGGTGTTGATGGTATTCTTCAGCTCGAGAATTTCGCCGCGCACGTCGACAGTGATTTTGCGGCCCAAATCGCCCCTGGCCACCGCAGTGGTGACTTCGGCGATGTTGCGGACCTGAGCGGTGAGGTTGCCGGCCATAGAGTTGACCGATTCGGTGAGGTCCTTCCAGACGCCGCCGACGCCTTTTACTTCCGCTTGGCCGCCGAGTTTGCCGTCGGTGCCGACTTCGCGGGCGACACGGGTAACTTCGGACGCGAAGGAGTTGAGCTGATCCACCATGATGTTAATCGTGTTTTTCAGCTCGAGAATTTCGCCGCGCGCATCGACGGTAATTTTTGTGGAGAGGTCACCCTTAGCGACTGCAGTGGTCACCTGGGCGATGTTTCGGACCTGGTTGGTGAGGTTGCCGGCCATGGAGTTGACCGATTCGGTGAGGTCTTTCCAGGTGCCGCCGACACCGCGTACCACGGCCTGACCGCCGAGTTTGCCTTCGGTACCGACTTCGCGGGCCACGCGGGTGACTTCTCCAGCAAAGGCGTTGAGCTGGTCCACCATGACGTTGATGGTGTTCTTGAGTTCGAGAATTTCACCGCGCACGTCCACGGTGATTTTGCGGCCGAGGTCGCCCTTGGCCACCGCGGTGGTGACTTCCGCGATGTTGCGGACCTGGGCGGTGAGGTTGCCGGCCATGGAGTTGACCGATTCGGTGAGGTCGCGCCAAACGCCGCCGACGTCTTTCACATCGGCCTGACCGCCGAGTTTGCCTTCAGTGCCGACTTCGCGGGCCACGCGGGTGACTTCTCCAGCGAAGGCGTTGAGCTGGTCCACCATGGTGTTGATGGTGTTCTTGAGTTCGAGAATTTCACCGCGCACGTCCACGGTGATTTTGCGGCCGAGGTCGCCCTTGGCCACCGC
>Ga0307479_10000368_pt1 | contig 40451 bp, 43 predicted proteins | sample atmos_gasesECM4C_FD_203743 | JGI IMG/M metagenome (GOLD analysis project Ga0307479, IMG submission 203743) | Hardwood forest soil microbial communities from Morgan-Monroe State Forest, Indiana, United States - atmos_gasesECM4C_515 | ecosystem: Environmental > Terrestrial > Soil > Temperate...
GCTGGCCGCTGTGGCCCGACTGACCGACCGGCCGGTCGTGCTGGCCATCGATACGCAGGCCAGTCCCGACCAGATCATGGGCAATTCGACATTTACCCGTCGCGCGATCCCGGTGCTGGCGCACCGCGACACCGACATCTTCATGCGCGAGCACTGCGATGCCTGCGTGGCCGATGTGAAGGCCCAGGCCGGCACCGACGCGCTGGCGCAAACCCGGGTCGCGTGGCCCACGCGGCTGATCGACGGCAGCCAGACCATCGATGCCGGCGGCCGCACGCTGCAGATCGTCTACCTGGGCTGGACCAAGCAGCCCGGGTGCCTCGCCGTACTGGACCGGGCCAGCGGGGTGCTGTTCACCGGGGACATCGCCAGCTTCGGCGTGACTCCGCAGACGCAGCTCGGTCAGCTCGCCAACTGGATCGACGCGCTGGGCGAACTGCAGCAGCTGGCGCCGGCGCTCGTGGTGCCGGGGCACGGCGCGCCGGGTCCTGCGCCGCACCTTGAGCGGATGCGCGAATACCTGCAGGCGCTGTCGCAGCAGACCCGCGAGGCCTACCTGCGCGGCGATGGCCTGCTGGAAGCGACCGAGCACGTCGACCTGGCGCCGTTTCGCGGCTGGGCGCTGTACGAGGCTCACCACCGGCGCAATGTGCACTTCGCTTACCTGCAGATCGAGGAGCAGGACCTGAAGCAGTAGCGCCCCCATCGCCCTGCGCTCAGCGCGGCAGAGGGGCCGGGGGCGAGGGCGCCACCCCGATGCGCAGAGGACCTGAGCCGCAGTGCGACCGCACGTCGCGGCCACAGGGCTGCGGGTGCAGGTCGCGTGACATGCAGATTCGAACCTCTTCGAGGTCCGCACCGCGGCACCGCACCGCCAGCGAGCTGGCGGGCATCGACGGATTGGCCTTGACGAACGCGGCAACAATCTGGGGAGCCGTCAGCGCACGCGGCCGGCTGCCATCGAATTCGGACGGGATCGACGGCCGCGCGACTGCGTGAATCATCGTGTCGAAGTAGTCGTGGGGCGACAGGCCGCTGCACGAGCCGTGCACGACCCACTCGTGACGGATCAGGCGCTCGTCGGGCATCGCCGGTCTGGCGCGTTCCAGTGCTTGCGCGTCGAGCGCATCGGCGCCGCAATGCTCGGGGCCGCCGCCGCCGGCGTAGTGCGGCCACAGGCCATGGACCACGAAGCCGCGCCGTTGGCCGCACTCGGCCTGATCGGCAGGATGCGACGCGCAGAACGTCGGCGACCAGGACAGCGCCAGCACGTAGTAGTCGAACGAGCCGGCCTCGGCCGCTTCGGGCAGCGCGCGCGCCGGCACCGCCGCGAGCAGCAGGGTCGCGGCGGCCGCGGCCAGTGCGGCGCCGCGCAGGACGCGCATCGGGCTCACCGGGCCGGCCCAGCGTGGGCCGGCGGCTCGACCCCGAGCAACTTGTGCACCTTGGTCGATGTGGTCGTGTACTGCAGGTGGATCGGCTTGTTCGGAAACACGTAGCGGGCAGCCCCGAAGGCGGCCAGGGCGGCCTCGTGGAAGCCCGACAGGATCAGCTTCTTCTTGCCGGGGTAGATGTTGATGTCGCCCACCGCGAATACGCCGGCGACATTGGTTTCGAATCGTTCGGTGTCCACGGCGACCGCACGCCGCTCCAGGTCCAGGCCCCAGTCGGCGATCGGCCCGAGGCGGGGCGAGAGTCCGAAAAAAACCAGCAGCGCATCCAGCGGCACGCGCGTGACCGTCTGGTCCTCCACGCCCGTCACCTGCAGCGCAGTCAGGCACCCGTCTGCCTGCTCGAAACCCGTTATCTGCCCGATCAGCAGCCGCATCCGGCTCTGGCCGACCAGCTCGCGCATCCGGCCTACGTTGGACGGGGCGGCGCGAAACTCGTGACGCCGATGCACCAGCACCAGGGTGTCGGCTGAACGGGTGGCCTCGCGCGCGAAATTCAGCGCCCAGTCGAGCGCCGAGTCGCCCCCGCCGGCGATCACCAGTCGCTTCGCAGCGAAGTCGGCCGGATCGCGCACCCGGTAGAAGAGCTGCGCATTTTCGAAGTCCGCGATCCCCTCCACGCGCAGCCGGCGCGGCTCGAACGCGCCCACCCCGGCCGCGATGATCACGGTGCGGGTCAGAAAGCGGGTTCCGCGCGAGGTCTGCAGCGCGAAGCGGCCGTCGTCCTGCCGCTGCAGCGCAGTGACGGTCTGCCCGAGGTGGAACGTCGGGTGAAACGGGGCGATCTGTTTCAGCAGCGACTCGGTCAGCTCGCGCCCCGAGCACACCGGGACCGCGGGAATGTCGTAGATCGGCTTGTCCGGATACAGCTCCATGCACTGGCCGCCGACGCGCGGCAGCGAATCGACCACCTGGGCCTTGATCTCGAGCAGGCCCAGTTCGAACACCTGGAACAGGCCCACCGGTCCGGCCCCGATGACGACCGCGTCGGTCTCGATAGCGTCGGCACCGGCGGTGCCGACGTTCAGGGTCGTGGCGGCCTGTGCGGCCAGCGGGGGCGATTCAGTGGACATTGCTTCGGCGCGAGCGCAGGTTGGGTGATTCGATCGATCATCGAGTGTAAAGGCGGCGCGGCCGCTGTTCCCGAGCGGGCGGCCGGGTCACGCCGGTATCGCCGGGGCGAACTTGCTCCGGTGCACCGAGAAAAAACTGCGCACGTTGCGCACGCCGGCGTGCGCGCTCAACACCCGGTGTGCGAAGGCGTGGTAGGCGGGCATATCGGGCACGAAAACGACCAGCACGAAGTCCGGTCCGGCCGATACCCGATAGCACTGCTGAACGGCGCCCTCGCCGGCCAGTCGGTGCTCGAACTGCTCCAGCAGATCGGTCGATTGCCGCTCCAGCGTGACCTCCACGATCGCGGTCAGCCCCGCGGCCAGCGCCTGGGGCGACACGATCGCGATCTGGCGCTCGATCACGCCTTCCTCGATCAGCCGCCGCACGCGGCGAAGGCAGGTCGGTGCCGAAACGTGGACCCGCCCGGCCAGCTCCTGGTTCGTCAAAGCGCAGTCCTGCTGCAGCGTGTTCAGGATCCGGCGGTCGGTGTCATCGATGACTGCCATTTACATATATTCCATACCGATGCAATTATCTTACATTATCTTTCACACTTCGATCCAACGGAAATAAATCATCATCTACCAGATGATAATGCAAGTTAATTTCTCACACCTCCTACTACGATCCGTGGAGCTTAATTCTCCGGCGGAGGCCTTTCGTGTGTGGGATCGTCGGCGCGGTCGCGCAGCGAAACATCGTTCCGACTCTGGTCGAGGGTCTTCGGCGTCTGGAGTACCGCGGCTATGACTCCTGCGGAGTCGCCGTGCACGTGGACGGGGAGCTCAAGCGCCTGCGCAGCGTGGCGCGCATCGGCGAGCTGCACCACCAGGCCGAGTCGCTGTCGTCGTTTCTCGGCATCGCCCACACGCGCTGGGCCACGCACGGCGCGCCCACGACCGCCAACGCCCACCCGCACGTATCGGCCGGTCCCGGCGTGCCAAAAGGCGGCATGGCGCGGCGCGCCCGCATCGCAGTGGTCCACAACGGAATCATCGAGAACTACGAGGGCCTGCGCGAGGAACTGAAGGCGGCCGGATACTCGTTCGAGAGCCAGACCGACACCGAGGTGATCGCGCACCTGATCGACCACCACAACCAGGGCGACCTGTTCGAGGCAGTGCAGGCGGCGGTGCGACGCCTGCAGGGCGCCTATGCGATCGCCGTGTTCTGCCGCGATGAGCCGCACCGGGTGATCGGCGCGCGCTCGGGCAGTCCGCTGGTGGTCGGGATCGGCAAAAACGAGAACTTCCTGGCTTCCGACGCGCTGGCGCTGGCGGGCGTGACCGATCGCTTCATCTACCTGGAGGAAGGCGATATCGCCGACCTGCAGCTGGGCCGCGTCTGGATGGTCGATCGCAACGGCCGACCGGTCGAGCGTCCGGTGCGGACGCTGAGCGCGTTTTCAAACGCGGCCGAGCTGGGCCCGTACCGGCATTTCATGCAGAAAGAGATCTTCGAGCAGCCCAAGGCGATCGCCGACACGCTGGACCAGGCGATCGCGCTGGACCCGCTGCTGTTCGGCGAGGGCGCCGACGAGGTGCTGGCCGACATCGAGCGCGTGCTGATCCTGGCCTGCGGCACCAGCTATTTCGCCGCCTGCGTGGCGCGTTACTGGATCGAATCGATCGCCCAGGTTCCGGTGGATGTCGAGATCGCCAGCGAGTACCGCTACCGCACCTCGGTGCCGGATCCGGCCACCCTCGTGATCGCGGTGTCGCAGTCCGGCGAAACGGCCGACACGCTGGCGGCTCTGAGGCACGCCCGGTCGCTCGGGATGGACAGCACGCTCGCAGTCTGCAACGTCGCCACCAGCGCGATGATGCGCGAGACCCGCCTGCAGTTCCTGACTCGCGCCGGCACCGAGGTCGGCGTGGCCTCGACCAAGGCCTTCACGACCCAGCTGGTTGCGCTCTACCTGCTGGCCACGACGCTGGCCAAGATCAAGGGCTCCCTGAGCGCCGAGCGCGAGCACAACGTGGTGCGCAGCCTGCGCCACCTGCCGGCCGCGGTCCAGAGCGTGCTGGCACTGGAGCCGAACATCATCGCCTGGAGCGACGTGTTCGCGCGCAAGGAAAATGCGCTGTTCCTGGGCCGCGGAATGCACTACCCGATCGCGATGGAGGGCGCGCTCAAGCTCAAGGAGATCAGCTACATCCACGCCGAGGCCTACCCGGCCGGCGAACTGAAGCACGGCCCGCTCGCGCTGGTGACCGATCAGATGCCGGTGGTCACGGTGGCCCCGAACGACGTGCTGCTGGAGAAGCTCAAGAACAACATGATGGAGGTGCGCGCCCGCGGCGGTCAGCTGTTCGTGTGCGCCGACGCCGGCACCCACATCGAGCCCAGCGAAGGCGTGCACGTGATCCGCCTGCCCGAGCACTACGGGGACCTCTCGCCCCTGCTGCACGTGGTGCCGCTGCAGCTGCTGGCGTATCACACGGCGATCGCGCGTGGCACGGATATCGACAAGCCGAGGAATCTGGCGAAGAGCGTGACGGTGGAGTGACGGTCCAGACCACCCAGACAACGAGGCGTGAATCCGCCCGTCGCTGTCCTCGACCCCCCGCCGTTCCCGCTCACCTACGGCTGGCGGGACGGCGCGGGGATGGCACGGCGGGTCCGCTTCGGTGCTGCGCTTGGCGCGAGGCATCCCTCTTGAGTGTTTTGCGACGGCCTTCCAGGCCAACAAATTTCATGGCGGCGTCGACAAGGTCGCCCCTCAGATCAGCTGGCTCTGCCAAAAGTCCCGTGACGTAGGCGCCGTCGATCATCAGCGCTATCTGAGACGCGATACGGTCGGGATCACGGGCGCCGAGCTTGGCAACTATGGACGCGAGCCTCGCCCGCACTTCCTCCTTGTTGCGCCGGGCGATGACTCGGCCGGGATGGTTGTCGTCGGGAAACTCCGTCGCCAGGTTGAGGAACGGGCAGCCGCGCCAGGCGGGGTCCCCGATCCGCTTCGCGGCCCAGGATAGCAGCGCCTCCAGCAAGGCGCGCGGATCATCAGCGTGCTGCTCTTCAATGCGATCCCACCACGTCCAAAACAACCGATCCTGTTCGATGACGACGGCGCCGATCAACGCGTCCTTGGATTCAAACAGGCGATACAGACTCGTCTTCGACACGCCGGATCGCTCGACGATTGTGTCGACGCCGATGGCGCGGATGCCCTCGCGGTAAAACAATTCCCTCGCCGTAGCGAGGATGCGCTCGCGGGCGGTCACTTCCCCCTTTGGTGGCGCTCCCCGCCGGGGGCGGGCTCCTGACTTCATATCGGCCTGCTCCTCTCATTCCGCCTGGAGTCGAGGGACTCCATCAACCGGCCTCCGCTCGTACGAGCACCGCCAGACGCATCCGCCGCCGAAGCGTAAAGCCCAACTTTCGGTAGAGGGCGATGGCCGCATGGTTTGAGCTGAAGACATGCAGAAACGGGGTTTCGGACCGCGCTGCTATCGATGAGATCAGCGATCTGACGAGGTCGACTGCGAAGCCGTGTCCGCGATACACAGGCTCCACGCAGACCGCGCTGACCTCGGTGAACCCGTCGAGGCGCATGCGCTCGCCAGCCATGGCGACCAATACGCTGCGCCGACGAATTCCGATGTAGTGGCCAAGCTCTATGGTCCGCGGGCCGAAGGGGCCAGGTTGGGTCACGCTCGTAAGCGCGAGCATCTCGGGAACATCGGCGACCCCAAGGGGCACGATCGCAGCCCGAGGCTGGGCCGCGCAAGCGCCCGGATCCGCTAAGACCATCTGGTCGACAGACTGTCGCCGGACTACCGAGAAGGCGGACGGAGGCTCAACCTCTTCGGTGGTAAACAACGCGATCCGGTCATCGCCGGCGACCAAAGCCAGCAGCGACCGGAACGAGGCCGGCTCCGTGTCGACCGTTGCAGCAAAGGGTGCAATGGCCGCCGGATAACGGCGGGCCCGCTCGTCGCCCTCGGCGAGACTCGCCTGAACGCCCGTAAGAGCGCGCCAGATCACCGCGTCGAGCGGATGCGGATCCGGCTGGGTCGACGTATCTTTCTCTTCACGGTACGCCATGGTTTGCCCCCGTTGGTGGGACTCGCTTGGTACAGCTTGACAAAGTGACATACCTGTCCGTAACATTAAACTAAGTTACAGGTCTGTCACCTTATCGGAGAATACTGAAACTCAAAGGAGGTACGTACAAATGAGAGGTACGGACAAAGGAGTGGGAGTCTCTGCGCAGACTACGAAGACCAAGTTCGATGGAATCCTCTTTACCATACGCTCTCACAAGTCCTTCTTCGAGGTTACTCACGCGATCGAAGGCAGCTTGCCGCGCTTCCACATTCCCAAGCTGATGGAATACGTAACGCACGGCGATCGCCCGGGTGTCGAAGCGTACGTCGACTCCACTTCCACGCCCTTGTCGATCTTCTGGGACTTCGAACAGGGCTCCACAATGCGCCTGGCGGGAATCCCCATCGAGTCGAAGTTCTATCTCATCGGGAACGCTGTCATCGCACGTGGCCTGTTCGAGTACAGCGGTGCCGCTGGTTTGGGAGCTCCCGTGCGCGTCTGCGTTTCGCAGAGGGATGGCGAGGAGACTCGGATCGACATGGACCTCCCGTCGGCATTCTTCAGCAAATTCCCGGAGATGCAGCGTTCGTCTGTACCTGCTCTGCTCGACACCAAGTTGATAAAACTCTTGGAGGATAGCGCTGCCTAGAAAGGCACGATGAATTTTGCTGTCTCCCGACAGGAGACTCTCCCGAAGTATGTGATTCCTGTGCCTGCTATTTCTCGCCGCACGTTCCTCGCGGGTGGGACTGCCGTTGGTGCCGGCCTGCTGCTGGGTCGAATGGGTCGAGCGGAGAGTTTTAGAGGCGTCGACGGCCCCCTTCTCAAGGAGTACGACATCGCTACTAATGGCATCTCCTTGCACGTAACTGAGCAAGGGGAAGGGCCAGCGGTTCTTTTCTGCCACGGGTTTCCGGATACTTCCTATACCTGGCGCCGACAGATGAAAGCCATCTCGTCAGCCGGATATCGAGCAATTGCTCCAGATATGCGCGGCTATGGACGCAGCTCAGCTCCGGCCGACCCAAGCTTGTACACGCCGCTCTATACGGCCGGCGACCTGGTCGGTCTGCTCGATGCGCTTGGTATTGCCAGCGCCGTTCTCGTGGGCCATGACTGGGGCGCAGCTCATGCGTGGAACGTTGCGCTGATGCGTCCTGATCGATTTGCAGCGCTGTTCTGCCTGAGCGTGCCTTACGTTCCGCGTGGGGAGGTCAGCGTCTTCGAGCGCATGCGGAAGTCCGGCCATGAAAACGATTTCTACATGTTCGAACAGATCCGACCGGACGCCGATCAAATTTGGGCTGACGCCGCGGTCACCATTCCAGGGGTTCTGTATTGGGCATCGGGTTCTGCTCCAGCCGACAAGCGGTGGAGCCCTATGGATCCCGCACGAAGCCTTTATCGTCCGGCTCCCGGGCCGTTGCCCTCATGGGTGCAACCAGATTACGTCGCTCATAACATCACTGAATTCCAGCGTACCGGCTTTCACGGTGGCCTGAATTACTACCGCGCCGCTGAAGCTTATTTCCATTTATCCGGTGCTTGGAAAGGCGCGAAGATCACCCAGCCTTCCTTTTTCATTGCGGGGAAGGCGGATGGCTTGGAGGTACTCTATCCACCCGTCGAAAAACTCCGCGCCGGCCTTCCCGGTCTCGTGGGGCATCTCGAAATCGATAATGTGGGCCACTGGGTACAACACGAAGCCTCTGCGGAGGTCAGTGACCAGCTCGTGAAGTTTCTGCGCACCGCAAATCCCGCCGCCTAGGACGCAGCCGACAGATACAGGTCTGCGCGCGTTCATGATGTCCTGGGTGGGATCCTCGTCGAGGAGCGCAGTTTGCCGGGCAAATACCTGCCGCTCACCGGCAGGATTTCATGAGCTCGTCAGTGTTCATAACCCTGCCGACAGTGCGCAGCACGCTGTCTTGCTTATTCTGTCACGGGCGGTCAGCCCGAGGACTTGTCGAACGAGCGAGCCACAACTAGCCTTGCATCACGCAAATTCCAGAGGAGCTTCCGTGATGTCCAGCATCGATAAATCCGGCACCTTCAGCCTCGGCAAGCGCATCGTGAAGCGCCTTGGCTATGGTGCGATGCAACTTGCGGGGCGCGGCGTATTCGGCCCGCCCAAGGATCGTGATGCGGCGCTGGCCGTACTGCGCGAGGCCGTTGCCAGCGGCGTGAACCACATCGACACCGCCGACTTCTATGGTCCGCACGTCACCAACCAGATCATCCGCGAGGCGCTGGCGCCCTACCGCGACGATCTGGTCATCGTCACCAAGGTCGGCGCGCGGCGCGGCGAGGATGCATCTTGGATCCCGGCCTTCTCGGGCAAGGAACTGACTCAGGCCGTTCACGACAATCTGCGCAATCTGGGCCTGGAGGTGCTCGACGTCGTCAACCTGCGCAGCATGTTCGACGCGCATCACCCCGCCGAAGGGTCACTCGAGGCGCCGCTCACCGTGCTGGCCGACCTGCAGCGCAAGGGCTTGGTGCGTCATGTCGGGCTGAGCAACGTGACAGCCGCTCAGATCGCGGAAGGACGCCGGATCTGCGAGATCGTCTGCGTGCAGAATCTCTACAACCTGGCTCATCGCGCCGACGACGCCCTGATCGACGACTTGGCCCGGCAGGGCGTCGCGTACGTGCCGTTCTTCCCGCTCGGCGGGTTCACGCGGTTGCAGTCATCCACTTTGTCGGACGTCGCGGGGCGGCTCGGGGCCACGCCGATGCAGGTCGCGCTCGCCTGGTTGCTTCGCCGCGCCTCCAATATCCTTCTGATCCCCGGAACCGCCTCGGTGACGCACCTCCGCGAGAACCTGGCGGCGGGTCAGTTGACACTGTCGCCGCAAACCGTGGCGGAGTTGGACCGGATTGCTGCATGAACTCAACCGCCGCGGAACCTGCGATCCATGAAGGAGGAAGGTGAATGCCAAGCAAGTGGTGACGCGTGGCGAATCGAGAGATTGCAGGCGTAACGGCGGGCGACATCGATTGCTAAGACGCCCCGCCTACTTTGCCCCCCGGGACGGACTCTTCACGACGGAAGGGCCGTGATGGTTTCAACACCTCGGGAGGCGCGGCAATGTTCTCTTTGCGTCGTTGCGGAATTGCAGGGGCTGCAATCGCCCTGTCAGGTGTATGGTGCACGGCCGCTTCAGCCGCACCGGCTCAATCCCAGACCAGCCCGGCAGGCGCCAGCGTCGCCTGTCCGGCAAGTGACACCGGCCTCGCATTGCCGAGCGGTTTCTGCGCAACCGTCTTTGCGGACGGCATCGGCCACGCCCGCCACCTGGTCGTCGCTCCGGATGGAGTCGTGTACGTCAACACCTGGTCCGGCCGCTACTACGGCAACGACACGCCGCACGCGGGCGGATTCCTGGTCGCCTTGCAGGACACGACCGGTGCCGGCAAGGCCGACCGGGTCGAGCGTTTCGGCGAGACCGCGCAAAGCGGCGGCCGGGGCGGCACGGGTATCGCTCTGTACAAGGATGGGCTGTTCGCCGAGATCAACGATCGGATCGTGCGGTATGCGCTGACGCCAGGCTCGATCGTCCCGCAGGGCCCCGCGGTGTCGATCGTGAAGGGATTGCCCCTGAGCGGCGATCACCCGATGCATCCATTCGCGATCGACCGCGACGGCTCCCTGTACATCGACGTCGCCAGTGCGACCAACGCCTGCCAGGCGCAGAACCGCACGCCGGATTCGGCGGGCATCGAGCCGTGCACGGAGCTCGAGACACGCGGCGGCATCTGGCGCTATGACGCGAATCGGACCCATCAAGCGTTCTCGCCCGCCGAACGCTTTGCGACCGGCATCCGCAATGCGGAGGGCTTCGCCATCGAGACCGGTGGAGAAATCCTCGTCACCCAGCACGGACGCGACCAGTTGTATACGAATTGGCCCGATCGGTACCAACCGGCGCAGGAGGCCACGCAACCGGCCGAGGAATTGCTGCGTCTGACACGGGGCGGCGACTACGGCTGGCCGGAATGCTATTACGATGCCGTGCAGGCGAAACTGGTGCTTGCGCCCGAGTACGGCGGCAACGGAGGAAGGAGCATCGGGGCGTGTGCGGCCAAGAGCGCTCCGATCGCGGCGTTTCCGGCGCATTGGGCGCCGAACGCGATGGCGCTGTACGACAAGGATCAGTTCCCGACGCGTTACCGCAACGGCGTGTTCATCGCCTTCCACGGCTCGTGGAATCGAGCCCCCTACCCCCAGGGCGGCTACAACGTCGTGTTTCAAGCGCTGGCGGCCGATCGCGCAGCGGGCCAGTGCGAGATATTCGCGGACGGCTTCGCCGGAGCGGTGAAGTCGCCGGACCAGGCGCAGCACCGCCCGTCCGGCCTGGCCATCGGCCCCGACGGGTCACTGTACGTTTCCGACGACGTGCGCGGACGCATCTACCGGATCGTCTACCGTGGCGAGCCGGCGGGCGACCGCCACGCCGCGAAAGTCACCTACTGTCCAGGCCCGTCGGCACCGGCGGGTCAGGTCGTCGCCGCCGACGCGAAACCTCCTGAAGGAACGCATCCGGATGCCGGCGCCGAGGCCGCAGTCGCTGCTCTTCCGGTTCCCGAAGGCGCAACCAAAGAGATGGTTGCTCTCGGCTATCGCATCTACCATGGCCAGGTTGGCGGCGCGACTTGCACGGGTTGCCACGGCGCGCGCGGCACGGGTACGACGTTGGGTCCCGACCTCACTGACACCGAATGGCTGTGGAGCGACGGCAGCTACCCCGCGATCGCCCGGACGATCGCCAACGGCGTGCCGCAACCGAAGCAGTATCGTTCCGCGATGCCTCCCATGGGCGGGGCCCGCCTCAGCCCGGCCCAGGTGTCGGCGCTGGCGGCGTACGTGTGGAGTTTGAGCCACCTCGCTCCGGCCGCGTCGAGTCCGCACGCGTCGAATTGAAACCTGAACCGACGATTACTTGCTCTTGGAGCCGGCGGGGATCTTGGAGCCGCCGGCCGCGGAGCCTCGCCCGGGTCGGTGGACGGCTCTGACCTTCCCGCTGGTTCCGCCTCCGCAGAAGAACTGATCGCCGCCATCGGACTCGAGCCCCGACACGCCCACTCCGGGCGGCATCTCGAGGCTCTCCAGGACCTCTCCAGTTCGAGGATCGACCCGCCTGAGATCGCTCTCGTCGCCATCCCAGGTGGCGTGCCACAGCTCGCCGTCAACCCACGTGACCCCGGTGACAAGGCGGTTGGACTCGATGGTGCGAAGAATCGCCCCCGTGTCAGGATCGACTTGATGGATCTTGCGGCCGCGATGCTGGCCCACCCAGAGCGTCCCTTCGGCCCATGCGAGCCCGGAGTCACCGCCGCCGCCGGGCGCCGGGATCGTGGCGAGCACACGGCCGGTCTTCGGATCGATCTTCTGGATGCGATCCTCGGCGATCTGATACAGGTGCTGACCGTCAAAGGCCGTTCCTGCGTGCGCGGCGACGTCAATCGAGCGCAGCACTTTCCCACTGGACGGATCGATGGCGTTCAGCTTGTCTCCGCTGGCAAACCAGACATGTTGACCGTCAAACGTAACCCCATTCACCCGGTCGACGCCCGGAAAGGGTCCATATTCACGCAAGATTTCGGCTGCAGATCGCTTCATGGCTGCATCCTAGTCGCTGGGCAGTGGACCGGGGAGTAACAAGGTTGTCGTGAATCCCGGCACGGGCGGGGTCAACCAACGACGCGCCCGCCCGCGACCAAACGACTGGACTTTTTCGCCTGCTGCGAGCGAGTCGAGTGCCCGCTGCACGGTCCGCTGGCTGGCACCCAGCGCCAGCGCCAGGGCGGAGCTCGACCACGACTCACCGTCGGCGAGGAAGGCGAGCACCGCCGCATGCTCGTCCTCGACGGGGCGCGCCAGCACGACCGCCTCGCGTCCGCGGCGCGGCACCAGCGCAAAGCCCCGCTGGGTCGCACTCACACCGGCCAGCGTCCGAAGCGCCGTGCGAAGCCGCCCCATCTCGACCCGCAACCGCGCACGATACGATTCATCGGCGTGCTTTGCCCGGAACGCCCGCGCGACCAGCGCGCCCCTGGGCACGTCGGCGGGCCAAGCCTCGCCCAGGGCGCGTGCGAGCTTGAACAACACCGGACGCCTTGCGAGCGAGACCACCGTGCGCGCGTCACGCACGACGTAACGGCAGGCGTCCACAACGAGCGCTTTCGACGCCAGCAGCGCTTCAACCTCCTCGAGCAGCAGGAATCGCTCCTCGCCGCGCGCAATCAGGCGCGCCGCAGGCGTGTTCAGGACGAGGGACGCGTTTTCGACCTCCGCCGTCAGCGCGGGGATGTCGGCGTCGCGCGCGGCGCGCTCGGCCCGAGCGAGGGCCGCGCGCGCCGTCTTCGTTCGAAGGCGTCGCATCGCGATCCCCGCAACGACCAGCTCGTGGGCGGCCCTCAGCGCCGGCGGGAAGGGCGCGGGGTCGATCCCGGCGAGCGTGCGCTCGGCTCCGTCGAGGCGCCCGATCAGCAGCAGGCGCCGCACCTGAAGATATCGCGCATGCGCGGCGTTTACCCGGTCGCCGTGCTCTTCGAGCGTCGCCCGCGCAGCGTCGAGCGCCTTCTCAGGCCAACCCAGGTCGCGCGAGGCGAGCGCGACCTCGGCCTCGGCGACGATGCACCTTGCGCGGGCCACGGCCTGTTTCGGGCCGAAGGCACGCGCAGCAGTCCGCAGCAGGGTCTTCGCTCGATCGAGATCGCCGAGCTGCGCCATTGCGATGCCTCGCAGCGCGAGAGCCGGCGGGTCGTCGCGCAGGGCAACCCGCTTCAATGCGCCCAGTGGATCGCCCGCCGCGAGAGCGCGCGCCGCGGCGGTGATCAGCGAGTCCATCGGAATCCCGCCACACTTGTAACTCTCATCGTTTCGATTTCCGGCGTTAAGTTTATCGCGTGGCCAACGACCACCCGATCGTCTCGAGACACCTGGTCCTCGCCGAGGACACCGGAGCGAGCCGCTCAACGCGAAGGAAGGAGATAGCGATGACGAAGCACATCACCGGAACGCGGAAAGAGTGGCTGGCAGCGCGCCTCGAGCTGCTCGAGGCCGAGAAGGAGCTGACGCGGCGCAGCGACGAACTGGCGCGGCGACGTCAGCAGCTGCCATGGGTGCGGGTCGACAAGGAATACCGATTCGAGACTGATGAAGGCAGGGTCTTGCTGGCAGATCTCTTCAGAGGGCGCTCGCAGCTCCTCGTCTACCACTTCATGTTCGGGCCCGACTACACGGCGGGCTGTCCCTCCTGCTCGATGATCGCGGACGGCTTCAACGGGTCGGTGGTTCACCTGGCCCACCATGACGTGATGCTCTGTGCGGTCTCACGGGCGCCGCTTTCGAAGTTGGAGGCGTACAAGCGGCGGATGGGCTGGACCTTTCCATGGGCGTCCTCGGTCAGCGGCGAGTTCAACTTCGACTTCAACGTCTCGTTCACGCCGGAGCAACAGCGCAAGTCGGGCGTCGAATACAACTTCCGGCGTGAACCGGTGTTTGAAGGGCGCGCCGGTCAGCAGGGTGGCGGCGAGGGGGCGGGGGCCAAGTTCGCCGCGATGTGCGGAACCGACGCGGCGACATTCCATCGCGAAAGGCCAGGCATGAGCGCCTTCGTGCTCGAGGACGGCGCCATCTACCACACCTATTCAACCTATGCACGCGGGGTCGACGGCCTCTGGGGCATGTACCAGTGGCTCGACCGCGCCCCCAAGGGGCGCAACGAGACGGGCCTGTGGTGGCGGCGCCACGACGAGTACGACCAGAGCTGAGCCAGGCTCTTCTGTTCCCCGTCGAGGACTTGCCCATGTGTCCCCTATGCATCGGAACGGCCGCACTGATTGCGTCGAGTGGCAGCTCCGCCGGCGGTCTTGCGGCCGTGGTGATCAAGCGCCTCGCCCGCAAAGACCCCGAGGGAGTGCGCGGTGCCGGCAGCGGCGAACAACGCAAGGTCCGAGCCGCTTCGGAGCGACAGACAACGCGTCTATTCAAATTTCGAGGTTGACCGCAAGATCGATCATCGGGCCCTACTCGCTGCCGCCCCGATCGCCGCGTCGATCCTTGGCGAGGATGATCTGCTCGAACAACTCGTAGTCGGCGGTCGGGGTCTTGTCGGCCCCGGGCGCGTGGTAGTAGCTCACCGTAATGGTGGTCCTCGCCCCCGCCGGGCCCGGGTCGAGATCGAACACCGCGATCCCGTAGCCGGTGCCGGTGGTGTCGCGCCGGGCGGACCAGATGGCATCCTCGACGGCGTCGGCGGCGCGGCGGACGAAGGTTCCAGCCAGCGTACCGGGAACGGGCCCGCCATGATCCCTCCCGCGCTTGCACTGGCAGCAGGGAAGGCAGTCTCGCCCGCCTACGCTTCGGCAATATGACAGCGCGGGCTACACCGTACGTAGTACCGAAGCAGTAGACGCAGTACGCTTCAGGCAACCAGCACGTCAAGGATTTCAATGACCTTCAGCCCCATGGCCGTTTTTCAACGGGATGACCGATACGAGGGGGTGCGCCGTATCCATATCTATCTCTTGCGACTGGTCTTTATCTTGATGTTCTTCGTGCTGGGCAAGGACACCTGGACGCACATCCTCACCCATCCAGGATCGTGGGAACCGGTCAATGCCGTGGCGTGGTGCGTCTGGACCGCCTTTGCGACTCTGGCGGGCCTGGGAATCGTTCGCCCTTTGAAGATGCTGCCGATCCTGCTGCTGGAGATATTCTACAAAGTGCTGTGGTTGATTGTTGTGGCTTACCCGCTTTGGTCCAGCGGCACGTTGGAGGGTTCACCGGCACAGGGCATCACCGAGGCGTTCCTCTGGGTGATATTGCCCATCGTTGCGGTGCCGTGGGGCTATGTGTTTGTGAACTACGTTTACAGACCAAAGACGTAACCTGCGTTCAATGCGTCTTCTGCGACACGCGGGCGATCAGGTCGTCGATCCTTGACAGAAACAGGTTGAGTACCGCAGACGCGTTGGCTCTGTGGTAGCCGACCACCAGGTCGACGGTCGGCACCTCCCCTTTGATGGGGCGACTGACAACGGACCAGGGAAGAAAGTTTTTCACGTAGATCGGCAGCAAGGCGACTCCACGCGTTGACGCCACCAGCGATATCGCCATCGCGATGTTGTCAACCTCGTGAGCCGGCGTGATGCCGGCGCCGGATCGCTTCAGATACTCGTCGATGACAACGCGCAGCACGGGCGCACTTTTGGACACGCTGATGAACGTCTCGCCCGCGATGTCGTGCGGGTCGATGGCGTCACGCGCCGTCAGCGGGTGGTCGCTCGGCAACACCACGACCAGCGGCTCCTTGACCACCGGCCTGAAAACCAGATCAGGCATGTCCGGTTCCGGTCGGAGAAACGCGACGTCCAGTTTGCCCCTGGTCAGAGCATCTGCGAGGTCGGGGGAGTACTGGCTGGACACCGTCACTTCGATGTTGGGCAGCTCGTCCCTCAGGATGCGCAGGGCTTCCGGGAGCCAGTCCATTTCCTGTCCGGTCAGGAAGCCGAGGGCGAAGGACGGTTTGGCGGGCCGGGCTGCCCGTCGCGCCGCTTCGCCAGCGGCCTCGACCTGAGCCAGCGCCAATCGCGCGTGGTCGAGAAAGGCCCGCCCTGCGGCCGTCAGCTCGATACCGCGGGCGCTGCGGGTCATCAGTTGCGCGCCGACCTGGTACTCCAGGTCTCGAATCTGCCGGCTCAACGACGGCTGCGCCGTGTGCAGCCTCTTTTCCGCCGCGACGGTCAGGCTGCCCGTCTCGGCGACCGCCACGAAGTATCGAAGATGCCGCAGCTCCATGCGCCCTCCCATACCTGCAAGGCATGGGTGCCAGCTTACAAAGTCTTGGTCATCCGGACAAGAGGCGCTTAGATTCCGCTACATACGGACGTACGTCCAACGCTATGGAGCCGATCATGACCAACCTCTCAGGCAAGACCGCTCTCGTTACCGGTGCCTCCCGCGGCATCGGCCGCGCCAGCGCGCTGGCCATGGCCGCGGCCGGGGCCCAGGTTCTGGTTCACTACAGCAGCGGCGCGGCCGAAGCCGAGGCGGTCGCCGCCGACATTCGGAAGGCCGGCGGCCGGGCCGAGGTGGTCGCGGCCGACTTGGCCGCCCCGGACGGCGCGCACCAGCTCGCCAAGCAGGTCCGTCGGATCGTGGGCGATCGGCTGGATATCCTGGTCGCGAATGCCGGGGTGTCCAAGGCTGCGACGATCGAGGACACGTCGGTCGAAGACTTTGACCGCCTGTTCGCCATCAATGTCCGGGCGCCTTTCTTCCTGATCCAGCAGTTGCTGCCGATCCTCGGCAAGGGCAGCAGCGTCGTGCTGGTCTCGTCGCTGGCCGCGCACGCCACCGTCGGGACGCTGGCTGCCTACGCGGCTACGAAGGGCGCGGTCGACACGCTGGTGAAGCACTTCGCTTCCGCGCTGGGCGAGCGCGGCGTGCGCGTCAATGCGGTCGCGCCCGGCGTGGTCGAAACCGACATGTCCAACTTCGCCAGGACCGAATCGGGTCGCAACGTCACGCTGGCCATGCAGGCGCTGAAACGCGTTGCGCAACCCGACGACATCGCTCCGGTGGTCGCCTTCCTCGCCTCCGATCAGGCTCGCTGGATCACGGGCGACACGGTTCGGGTCGACGGCGGCTCGAAGCTCTGAGCCGACGAGGCAAAACGCCTCAGGAGACCGGGGGATCTGGCGGATCAGCACGCGGCGTCCCGGCAAGCACCGGGACGCCGCGCAGCCGTGGCGCGTCAGCGCGAGACGCTGACGACGGCGCCGGTGCTTTCGTCCAGAATCAGGCGCGGCGCGCGCGGGTCATCGGAGAAATCGAACAGGCCGTCCAGCGGGCCCGACACGGCGTCGGCCGAGCCATTGCCGATGCGTGGCAGATCCCAGTTGTCCTCGATGAAGCGAATGATCGAGGATTGACTCGTCACGCTGTGATCGATGTAGTTGGACCTGGCCCACGGCGAGATCACCAGCAGCGGCAGACGGGGACCGAAGCCGCAGCGCCCGTTTTGCGCGCCGCCGGCCGGGTCGTTGGCCTTGGGGCTGCCGCAATTTCCGGCGCCCAGCAACTGATCATCGGCCACGTTCGACTGGAATACGATCGGGCCCATCACGTGGTCGTACCAGCCGTCGGAGTCGTCGTACGCGATCACGATGGCGGTGTCGTGCCAGTAGGACGACGACTGCAATGCGTTGATCGTGTGCACCAGGAAGGTCTGCTCGTCGAGCGGATCGGAATAACCCGCGTGTCCGTCCTGGTAGGCGGCCGCCTTGACGATGCTCACGGCCGGCAGATTGTGCCCGGCGATCGCCGTGAACAGCCGGCTCAAGTCGTACTGGTGGTTGGCCTGATCGGTGTGCCCGACCATCGCGTCGGAACTGGGCGGCAGGTGGCCAGGGTTCGCCGTGCTGTGCCAGTACTGGAAGAACGCATGGTGCGGGATGTAATCCAACCCCGCGCTGGCGCCCGATACGTTGTTGTGGGTCTGCGAGCAGTTGTCGAAGCCGCCCATGAACGCACCCCAGGTGATGTGGGACGAGTTCAACAGGTCGCCGATGTTGACACCGGACATCGTGATCTGGGTGCGCTTGGGATTGGAGCACACGTCCCCATCGGGATCGGGATCGCCGATGACCGCGCCGGAGGTCGCGGCGCCGGCGATGTTGCCGGCCGGTGACAATCCATTGGTCACCATGCCCTCGAACGTGGTGCCCGCCAGAAGGTTCAACAGTCCCGGCGTTGACGGACCGAAGCTGGTCCCGAACGAGTTATCGCTCATCGCGTAGTTTTGTGCGTAATTCCAGATGGCGGTCACGGTATTGCCGTCGTAATAGCCCAGCGTGCTGTTCGGCCCGAGGTGGGCATCGTGACAACTGTGCTTCAGGAAGCGGTCCATCAGGCCGCCGTCGAACGCGAATTGCTCGTCGCCGTAGCCGTGGTCCTGGTCGCAGGTCACCGGGACCGAGCGGTCGATCCGGAACGGGTCGGCGCCGTTCGGGTTATTGGTCAGCAGCCCCGCACTGGTCAGCGTGTTCGCACCCGGCGTGCCATGGCGCGGCGCGCCGAAATAGGCGGAACCGTCCAGATTGGGCTTCGCGTTCGGATACGTTCCAAAGTAGTGATCGAAGGAGACGTTCTCCTGGAAGATCACGACCAGATGTCTGATCGGAGTGCTGGTTTCGGCGTGCGCAGGCGCGAACGCGCAGGCGGCAGCAAGCGCCGTGGCGGCGGCTCGCCAAGCGGGCGCGCCGTACGTCATCTTGTTTTGCATCACGATGGTCTCCTCGATTGATCGAGCGCGGTCGCAATCTAGGTCGACTGCGTGACCCCGTGATTACGAAGGAAATCGAGAAGACTTACCGAGAGACGGGGTATGGCCCGTCCTTGAACTGGACCGCGTGATATCCCTTGGAGCCCACGTCGCGTGCCAGCCGACTGCGGAAGTCCCGCCCCGCGCGCAGGCAGTTGAGAACATGACGGAAATCGTATTTCGGCCGCCATTTGAGCGCTGCCGCGGCCTGATGATTGACATAGACGCGGTCGAGCGTGGGGAAAAGCCTCCACCCGCGGCTCGCATAGAGTTGCGCGCAGTCGGGAAACAGGCGGTGGACGACGCTGGCGGCATCGCGTCGCAGCGCCATCAGATCCTCGCGGCCGAACGGCGTCGTCGCCGAGACGATGAAGCGTCCGAAACCGGTGGGCCGTGACGACGTCTTCCAGGTCCACCCGGCGATGCAGAAATTCATTGGCCTGGACGTTTTCGATTGAGTACCCGGCGCGAACGCCAGCGTCGTCATCGGCTTCTGGAAAGAAGCGCGAGGTCCTCAGAACGATCACCGGCAGTCGATGGCGCCGGAAAAACAGCTCGCACAGACTCTCGGCCCGAAACTTCGTCTCGCCGTAGATGTTCCTTGCGATGGGCAGCACGTCCTCGGTCACCCACACAGCCGGCTCGTCGGGCCCCGGGGTCAGCGCCGATCCGAACGCGCTCGTTGTGCTGGTGAACACGAAGGAGGACAGGCCCGCCGACACCCCCTCTTCCAGCAGGACCCGGGTCGCGGTGATGTTGGTGTCGATGAAATCCTGGTCGCCGTGGGTCGCGATGTGAGGCTTGTGCAATGCTGCCGAGTGAATCACGGTGCGCACGCCCGCAAGGCAGCGCCGCACCAGTTCGCGATCGCCCATCGATCCGACGCAATCGGTGAAGTTGGACGGCTGAATGTCCAGGCCGATTGCGGGCCTGCCCTGGCCCCGCAAAGTCCGGATCAGCGCCTCGCCCAGATGTCCGGCGCTGCCGGTGACGAGGATGGTCAGGGCGTCGCGCTCCCGTGAAGACTCACTTGCCGCCCACACCCACGTCGACGAACGGCAGCGGCGTGTGGGAACCCAGGTAGACGGGCATGGTGCCGTTCCACTTGCGGATCGCCTCCAGCCGCAGGTAGCTCTCGCCGCCCTGCGCGTTGATGGTGCGCGCCTGAAGTTCGATTGCCTGAGCCTCGCCCTTGGCCTTGATGACCTGGGCGTCGGCCGTACCCTGGGAGGAGATGCGCGCCTGGTCGGCGGCGAAGGTCGCCGCCTTCAGCTGGTTCTGCGCCGTAACCACAGCCGCGGTGCTCTCGACAATCACGCGCGGGATCGAAACGTTGGTGAAAACGATCTGCCCGACCGACAGATCCTTGTCCAGGCCCTCCCGCTTGATCTTGCCCTGCACGTCCTCCTGGATCAGACCCACGATTTCGCTGCGCTTATCGTTGACCTGCAGGGCCGGGTACTTTGCGATCGCGTCGGCCACCGCGCTTCGGACGAATTGCTCGACGAAGGCGCGCATGGGGAAAATCTCTCCGCCGACCTCCGCGTGGTACGTCGCGCTGTACTTCGTATAGAGCGCCGGAATCGAGGCCGGGTTTACCTTGTACGTGAACTGGATGTCCACGTCTTCCATCGGCAGCTTGTCGGCCGTCACCGGGTGCAGCCCGGTCACCGGCACCAGCACTTCGCGCGCGCTGAAGATGAGCACCGTGCCGACAATGGACTGATGGAACCCGGTCCCAAGCGGCTCTTGCTCGACCGTGCCGTTGAACTCCTTGCGCAGGCCGACCTCGCCCGTCTCGACCTTGGTGCAGCCGCGCAGGCCGACGCTAGCCACCAGCAAAAATCCGACAGCCAGCGCAACAGTGACCGCCCACTGCGGGATGATCCGCCTGGGCGGCGTGAAGTTCGGGCGTACGCTCATGGTCTTTCCCCCCTCAGTTGAGAAATTGAATGACAAATGCCAAACCCGCGGTCAGCACCAGCGAGATCGCGCCCGCGATGAACGGGATCCTCGCGTGGGTCAGCCAGCGCCGGCGCGGCTTTGCGCTGGCCATCATCCAGACGTAGAGCCCCGCCCACACCAGCGCGGCGAACAGGAAAAAGAACAGCGCCATGCGCGGCGCGAAGAACTCCCGAATCATTTGATCCTCCCCTTCGTTCCCGGCTCATTTTCCCACCCCCGGAGGCTGAGGGTTCGGCGATGCGCGCACGGTCGCCGCCGTTCGCACCTGGTTCTGACCGGTGCGTTCTGACGGCCGTGTCGGATCGGCGCTGGCTGCTAGTGGGCGACGGGCGTCATCACCCGTTGCACCGTCAATTCGGCGATCTGATGCCCAAGCACAGTTCCGTGCTCGTCGGCGGTGCGGGTGTGAATACCGGCCCACACGCGAGCATCTTCGACTTCCCGCGCGGCCTGGGCGAATCCCTTGAAGGTGCGCGTCAAGCCGAGACTTCCACCAAATGTGGCGCTGAACTCAACCCCGTCATTGCCCAGCAGCAGGGTCAAGGTCCTAGCCGCCGCTCCGGAGGTGATGCAATGGCCCGATACATAATCCGGATGCGCCGGCGTGATCAGCAACGGTTCCCACTTCGGGTCCGGATTCACAGCGGCCTCGCGGATGGCCGTGATCGGACGCCACAGCGGATGCTGCTTCTTGATCGCCCAGGCCGCGACCGTGGCGTCCATCAGAGACATGTTCAACATGGCAAAGACGCGCGCGTTCTGGATCACGGTGGAACCCCGGCCTGCGACGGCCGCCCGCGCCGCGGCGTTCCACAATTCGCTGCCTTTTATCAGCGAAAAAATCGCTGCCGCCGTCTGATCGGCCGAGCGCTCCTTCGAATCACGCCCGCCGATGCGGCGGACTTCGGCGATATCCATGGCGTACTGTGGGCTGTCGAGCGGTAACGGCCCGGGTGCCTCCAATTCTGTGGGCGACGTGAGCACGAAGGGCTTGACCTCACCCCAGACGACCGTGGCGAAAGGCTGATACGCGGGCGGCGTCGGTCGCCACTGACCCGCGCCGCTGCCAGGCGTGTAGCTCACCTTGCGGTCCGCCCCATCGTTCGCGCGCGCGGCAATGTATTTCTGCGCGACTTGCCGGCCAGTTGCAACTCCATGGTCCTTGGCCGGGCCGTCGGGCAGCTTGTCGAGCGACGTCTTCAGCGCCGCATCGAGGGTGGCTGCCTGGTTCGGGTAGAGCCAGACCAGCACCTCATGGGCGGCGCCGGCGGCGGCAGCCTCCTCGGAACTGTCCGCGGGGGCCGGGAGCTGGATCAGATACGGCTTGTGGGTCCGGGTAATCGTGTTGACCGCGTCGAAGACCGCAGCGTGCGTAATCGCCAGCGCGCGGTTCGTTCCCTGCGGGGAGACGGCCTCTGAAGCGCTCAACGCGGTCAGATTCCAGTCGGTCACCACGTCGGCCCGGACCATGTCGGGCGCTGCCGCGAGCAGCAGCACCCGGCAGGTGGCCACAGCGAATCGAATCAGGTTAGAACGCATGCGAATTGGGCAGCCCATAATCTCCAAGACGTGTTCGATCTGGGTTGCCCGACATCCGCCAGTGTGGCCCCAGTTTATGCCCGGCAATGCGCCGTCAGTTCAATATTCGCCAGCAGGGGCGCCAAACCGGCCGAACCGATGTCGATTCGGCGCGCAGCCAATCGACCAGTCACTGGTTATCACGTTGGGAGAAGCCAAATGCAGAAGATCACACCTTTTCTCTGGTATTCCACCCAGGCCGAAGAGGCCGCCGCGTTCTACGTTTCCGTTTTCCCGGACTCACGGGTCACCCGTGTGACGGCGCTGCCGAGCGAGTCGCCCAGTGGCCCGCCCGGATCGGTAAAGATCGTCGAGTTCGTTCTGTTCGGGCAGCCGTTCACCGCGATGAGCGCCGGGCCGCTCGACCCGTTCAACCATGCCGTGTCGTTCGTCGTGAACTGCGACAACCAGGCCGAACTGGACCGCTACTGGAACGCGCTGCTCCAGGGCGGCTCGACCGAGCAGTGCGGCTGGCTGAAGGATCGGTTCGGCCTGTCGTGGCAGATCGTGCCGACCGTTCTCAGTCAGATGATGTCCGACCCGGATCGAGCCAAGGCCAAGCGCGCGTCGGACGCGATGATGAAGATGGTCAAGATCGACATTGCCGCGTTGCAGGCGGCCTTCGCAGGAAAGAAATAAGGGTCGCCGAGACGTGCGCGCCCGCCCGGGGCCACAGTATTAAGGCCGGTCGAACCTTCCGCTCGGGTTGAGGGCCTGGTGGATGAGCGCACCGATGCCCGCCCCGATCAACTCGGCCACCACGAAGCCCGGCACGCTGGACGGAGCGATGCCGGCAAAGCTGTCGCTGAACATGCGCCCGAAGGCCGCAGCCGGGTTGGCGAACGAGGTCGAGGCGGTGAACCAGTACGCTGCGCCGATGTAGCATGCCACCATCGCCGCCACCCGGCTCGCGGGCGCACGCAGGATGACCAGCAGCAGGCCGGCCGTGGCCACGGCTTCGGCAATCCATTGCCCGGTGCCGCTTCGAACCTTGCCTGAAAACTGCAGGATGGTCAGGTCGAACATCGCGTGCGCCAGCCACGCTCCGAGCATGGCCCCGCTCAGTTGCGCCACCACGTACGGCGCCAGCAGCGAGCGCGGCATCGCGCCTCGAACAGCCAGCACCAGCGACACAGCCGGATTGAAGTGCGCGCCGCTCACGGGACCGAATACTTCGATCAGGATGTAGAGGCCGCCGACCGTCGCGAGCGTATTGGCCAGCAGCGCGACGGCCGCGTTGCCCCCCGACAGGCGCTCGGCCATGATGCCGGAGCCGATGACCACGGTCAGCAGCAGCGCGGACCCGAGGGCCTCGGCGAGTAGTTTGCTTCGAGCCGAACCGCGACCCCAGAGCATGGGGGCCTTGGCAGTCATCGCTCAGCGGGTTCCGATGCCTTTGACCTCCCGCCGGATGGCGACGTGGTCCAATCGGTCGAGCGGCAGCGCCAGCATCAGCTCGATGCGCTTGCGCAGGGCCAGCGCGGTGTCGAGGAATACCTTCGCCTTGCGATCTTTCGGTCCGTCGAAGGCGGCCGGGTCGGGCACGCCCCAGTGGGCGGTTATCGGATGGCCGGGCCAGACCGGGCAAGCCTCGCCCGCCGCCTGGTCGCAAACCGTGATGACGAAGTCGAGTTGCGGCGCATCGGGTCTGGCGAATTCGTCCCAGTCCTTGCTGCGCAGGCCATCGGTCGGCAGGTGCAGTTCCTTCAGGGTGACCAGCGTGGAGGGATTCACGACGCCGGCCGGGTGGCTGCCCGCCGAGTAGGCCTTGAAGCGACCCTGTCCCATCCAGTTCAGCAGCGCCTCGGCCATGATGGACCGCGCCGAGTTGCCGGTGCAGATGAACAGCACGTTATGGATGCTGGTCGACACGATCGTCGCTCAGCAACAGGACGGCGCGGTTTTGACCGCGATGCTCACCGGTTGGCCCCGCGGCACGGGCGCCGCGCAGCAGGCCGAATCCTCGCCGGCCGGGCCGGGCCTTTCACTGAACACCGGAATGTTGCTCAGCGTGTGGTAATGCTCCCAGGCAATGCCCTGTGGATCGGTGACCCAGTACTTGTCGCTGCGCGCGTAGCAGCAGGTGGTCTCGCCGTCGGCGAGCAGCGCCAGGTCGGCGGCCCGTGCCCTCGCCTTCAATTCGGCCAGCTCTTCCTCGCTGTCCGCCTGGATGCCAAGATGGTCGACGCCGGGCTTGCTGCCGCGGGTGGAAACCGCGAAGTTGATGCGCGGCTCCTCCAGCATCCACTTGGCGTAGTCGCTTTCGACACGGCTGGGCTCAGCGGCAAACAGCTTCGTATAAAAGGCGATGCTGGCCGGCAGGTCTTCGACATGCGCGTGTACGTGGAAGCGTTTCATCGGCTGGTCACCTCGTAAAGTTCAGCACTTGCACTCCGCGGTGGCGACCGGATCGATACACTCGGCGCCCTGGCAGCAGTTCTCGGTCAGGTAGCCCAGCAGAGCGTTCATCCGGCCGTACGCGGCCCGGTAGATCAGATGGCGGCTGGCGCGCTCCTGCGTCACCAGAGCGGCGTTGACCAGCTCCTTCAGGTGGAACGACAGCGTGGCGGCGGGTATTCCGAGCACGCCGGACATCGTTCCCGGCGTCAGGCCGTCCTGGCCCGCCACCACCAGCGCGCGAAACACCCGCAGGCGCAACGGCTGGCCAAGGGCCCCCAGAGCTCGAATGACGTTTGTCTCATCCATGATTCCAATATAGTCGAAATGATACCCGACCGCAAGCGCCCTGCTGACGCGGGTCAGCGCCTGCGCCGCGGCGGCGCGCCGGCTTCCCGGCCATCGATGTGGCGGAACGTGATGCGCCCTTTGCTCATATCGTAGGGCGACAGCTCCAGCGAGACCTTGTCGCCCGCCAGGATGCGGATGTGGTGCTTGCGCATTTTGCCGGCCGAATACGCCACCAGCTTGTGTCCGTTGTCCAACGTGACGCGGAATCGTGAATCGGGCAGCACTTCGCTGACGATTCCGTTCATTTCCAGATGATCTTCCTTCGCCATGGCGAAACCTCCCGGATAAACCAGAAAACTGCAAAGCCGGCGGCTGCCGGGGTGCGAGAAAGGACCGGAAACGGGCCGTCACCCGTCTCCGGGAGCGCGGCACCTGGGCCGCGCGCTTCCGATCGAGTCGTCGTCAGACGATCTGGATCTCGGCCGCCTGCGGACCCTTTGCGCCCTGCTTGACCACAAACTGCACGCGCTGGCCTTCGCTCAACGACTTGAAGCCGCCGGCTTGGATCTCGGAGAAGTGCACGAACAGGTCCTTGCCGCCATCCTCCGGCGTGATGAATCCGAAGCCTTTAGCGTCGTTGAACCACTTGACGGTGCCACTTGCCATTTTCTCGTTCCTTGAAAAAGTGAGAAGAAATCATTCGCCGTGAGAACGCCCCGCGGCGAGCTAACGATCAAGAAACGTGAACCTGGGGGAAACCTGAGATGCTGCGCCGCGTTGGATTGCGGGCGGGTCAGGAAAGGCCGAAGGAGTACGAAACTTCACGAAAGCCCCGACACGCTACGCGCTGGCGCCTGGCTTGTCGAGGCATATCTTTTTCGCGCCAGGGGCTTGAAGATCCGCCGATCCCGCATTCACGTCCTGCCGGCAGTCCCATTGGCCCGAAACTGCTTGGGGCCGTTTGCGGGGTCCATACTCCCAGTGATGCAACAGGTTCTGACGCAAATCGATATCCAGGCCCCGGCGTCGCTGGTTTGGGCCATTCTGGCCGACTTTGGTACCTACCGGCGCTGGAATCCCCTGATTCGGGGCGTTCTGGGTCGGTCCACGACCGGGGCGGAGATCGAGGTCCGGCTCCGATCACCCGTGGGCAACGACTTGAGCATCCGCTCGACGGTCGTGCGGTCTCGCGAACCTCGCGAGTTGCGCTGGCTGGAGCGCTGGTCGGTGCCAGGCCTGTTCAGGTCGGAGCGTCGATTCCGGATCGAATCGTTGCCCGAAGGCGGTGTTCGATTCCACCACAGCGAACAAGTGCAGGGAATCATGGTTCCACTGCTCGGCCAGCGCCGTCGACTCCGGGGCAAATCGGGTTTCGATGCGATGAATTCCGCCTTGAAGCAGCGCGCGGAGCGCGCTTTGGCGACCAGCCCTTGAGCGACCGGCGCAAGGCTTTACACGAAGGGCCAGCAGATGGCGCGCAATTCAGACAATTCGAGCAAACCGACCTTTCATACGCCGATGCGTTTCGATTGGACCGACGAGAAGCTGCAGACGCTGAGCCAGGAACAGCTGCTCAACCTGCTGGAGAACCTCGATCACCAGCGGGCGATCGGGCGGATCTCGGAGAGCACCGCCGCCAGCATCGACCAGCGGATCGCCTCGCTGCTGACGGGCCGCAACAGCACCAAGCGACGCAAGCAGCTGGCCGAATCGGTGCCGGTCGACGCCGAGCGTCAAGGATCTGCCGTAAGGGGTTGATTTCGCGAATCGCGGCGGGCATCGGAACAGCCGCCATCGTCCCGCCGGCAGAGTCCCGATGATCGTACGTCGCCGAATCTGGCTGTACCGGTTGCCGGGTCAACAATATGCCCAGGTGGTGTCGTTCGACGATCAGGTAACAGCGACCACCGCGCGGGATTTCCTGCGGCGCACGGTCGGCAATCCCCTGGAGCTCTGGGCGCGCAACGTCGACGACGTGAAGCACGCCGCCTCGTAAGGCCTAGCTCGCGGCAGCGGAGAGCGGATTTCGGCGGTATCGTTGGCCGACCCGATCCGCTGACAGCGAGGAAAAAGGCGTGCTCGAGTTCTTCCATCCCGCGACCCGTGCCTGGTTCGCGTCGGCCTTTGCGGCGCCAACCGCCGCGCAGCTGGAAGCCTGGCCGGCGATAGCGGCCGGTCGGCACACGCTGGTCGCCGCGCCGACCGGTTCGGGCAAGACGCTGGCCGCATTCCTGGCCGCAATCGATGCTCTGGTGCGCGAGGGCATCGAGCACGGGCTCGCCGACCAGACCCACGTGGTCTACGTCTCGCCGCTGAAAGCGCTGTCGAACGACATCCAGCGCAATCTGGAGGCGCCCCTGGCCGGGGTCCGCGCCGAGCTGGAGCGCCTCGGGTTGCCGGACGTCCAGATCCGCACCCAGGTGCGTACGGGCGACACCCCGAGCAGCGAGCGCGAGCAAATGCGCCGGCGCCCGCCCCACATCGTTGTGACCACTCCGGAATCGCTGTACATCCTGCTGACGAGCCGTTCCGGCCGCCGCATGCTCGCAACCACCCGCACCGTGATCGTCGACGAAATCCACGCGCTGGCACCGAACAAGCGGGGTGCGCACCTGGCCCTGTCGCTGGAACGGCTCGAGGCGGTCGCGGGGCGCGAACTGGTCCGGATCGGCCTGTCGGCCACTCAAAAGCCGATCGAGCAGGTCGCGCGCTTTCTGGTCGGCGAGCGCATCGATGCCGCCGGCGCGCCGGCCTGCGCCATCGTCGACGCGGGCCACGTGCGAAAGCGCGACCTGGCGATCGAGCTGCCCGCTTCGCCCCTGGAAGCGGTGATGTCGGGCGAGGTCTGGCAGCAGATGTACGACCGCATCGCCGAGCTGGTGAGCGAGCACCGCACGACACTGATCTTCGTGAACACGCGCCGGCTGGCCGAGCGCGCGGCGCGTCACCTGTCCGAACGCCTGGGCGACCGTTACGTGACCGCGCACCACGGCAGTCTCGCGCGCGAGCAGCGCCTCGATGCGGAGCAGCGTCTGAAGCGCGGCGAGTTGCGCGCGCTGGTCGCGACCGCATCGCTCGAGCTCGGAATCGACATCGGCGAGGTCGATCTGGTGTGCCAGCTCGGCTCGACGCGCTCGATCGCCACGCTGCTGCAGCGGGTCGGCCGCTCGGGGCACGCGGTCGGCGGCGTGCCCAAGGGGCGGCTGTTTCCGCTTTCGCGTGACGAATTGTGCGAGTGCGCTGCGCTGCTGGACGCGGTTCGGCGCGGCGAGCTCGACCGGCTGTCCCTGCCGCGCAAGCCGCTCGATGTGCTGGCCCAGCAGATCGTCGCCGAGGTCGCCTCGCAAGAGTGGAGCGAAGAGGCGCTGTTCGCCATGGTGCGGCGCGCGGCGCCCTTCCGCGAGCTCAGGCGCGAGGAGTTCGCGGAGGTCGTCCGAATGCTGTCGGACGGTTTTCATACCCGCCGCGGGCGCCGCAGCGCACATCTGCACCGCGATGCGGTCAACGGCATGATCCGCGGCCGCCGCGGCGCGGCACTGGCGGCGGTCACCTCGGGCGGAACGATTCCCGACACGGCCGATTACACGGTCCTGCTGGAGCCGCAGGCGCAGGTGATCGGCACCATCAACGAGGACTTCGCGGTCGAGAGCCTCGCCGGCGACGTGTTCCAGCTCGGCAACCACTCCTACCGGATCATGCGCGTCGAGCGCGGCACGGTGCGCGTCGAGGATGCCCGCGGCCAGCCGCCCTCGATGCCGTTCTGGCTGGGCGAGGCACCCGGCCGCACGGCCGAGCTGTCGCAGGCGGTGTCGGACCTGCGCGAGACGGTCGCCGCGCAACTGACGGGCGGCGGGCGCGCGCAGGCCCTGGCCTGGCTGACCGGGACGGTTGGCCTGGCCACAGCGGCGGCGGAACAGGCCGTCGACTATCTGGCCGCCGCCCACGCGGCCCTGGGCGTGCTGCCGACGGTCGGCCGCATCGTGCTCGAGCGCTTTTTCGACGAATCGGGCGGCATGCAGCTGATCGTGCATTCGCCGCTCGGCAGCCGCATCAATCGCGCCTGGGGCCTGGCGCTGCGCAAGCGCTTCTGCCGCAAGTTCGACTTCGAGCTGCAGGCCGCCGCCACCGAGGATGCCATTGTCCTGTCCCTGGCCACGGCGCACAGCTTTGCGCTGGCGGACGTGGCGCGCTACCTGTCGGCCGGCACGGTGCGGTCGCTGCTGGTGCAGGCATTGCTCGACGCGCCCATGTTCGGCACGCGCTGGCGCTGGAACGCCTCGGTGGCGCTGGCGCTGCTGCGCTTCCAGGGCGGCCGCAAGGTCGCCCCGCAGCTGCAGCGGATGGCGGCCGAAGACCTGCTGGCCACCATTTTTCCCGATCAGGTCGCCTGCGGCGAGAACATCGTCGGCGACCGCGAGATTCCGGATCATCCGCTGGTGCGGCAGACGATCGACGACTGCCTGCACGAAGCGATGGACATCGAGGGTCTGGAGCGCGTGCTCGACGCGATCGAGCATGGTCGCATCGAGGTGGTGGCACGCGACCTGACGGAGCCCTCGCCGCTCGCCCTCGAAATCCTGGCTGCGCGGCCGTACGCCTATCTGGACGATGCGCCGCTGGAGGAACGGCGCACGCAGGCGGTGCTGGCGCGCCGATGGATCGACGCCGAAACCGCAGCCGACCTGGGCAAGCTCGACCTCGATGCGATCCGGCGCGTGCGCGAAGAGGTGTGGCCGGAAGCGCGCAACGCCGACGAGCTGCACGATGCCTTGCTGAGCCTGGCCTTCCTGACCGGTTCGGAAATCGATGCGCAGCCGGCGTGGCGAGGCCTGGCCGACGAGCTGGCCTCGGCCCGGCGCGCCACCCGCTTCGGTCTCGGATCGCAGGGCCTGCTCGTCGCGGCCGAGCGATTGCCCGAGTTCGAGGCGGTCTTTCACGACGCCACGCCGACGCCGGCCATCGAGGCGCCGGCCGACTACAGCAAGCCGTGGGCGCGCGAGGCGGCGCTGGTCGAGATCGTGCGCGACCGCCTGCAGGGTCTGGGGCCCGTACGTGCGAGCGAGCTGGCCGCCTCGCTCGCACTGCCTGCCTCGCAAATCGATGCCGCGCTGGTGCAGCTCGAATCCGAAGGTTCGGTGATGCGCGGCAGCTTCACGCCCGTCGAATCTGGCAACGGCGCGGAGGGCGGCGCCCCCGCAGGCGGCACGGAATGGTGCGAACGCCGGCTGCTGGCGCGCATTCACCGGTACACGGTGAACCGGCTGCGCCAGGAGATCGAGCCTGTCGAGGCGCGGGACTTCGTGCGGTTCCTGTTCGAATGGCAGCGCGTGGCGCCCGAAGCGCGAGTCGAGGGCGCCGACGCCGTGGCCAACATCGTGTCGCAGCTGGAAGGCTTCGAGGCGCCCGCCGCCGCGTGGGAGACCGAGATCCTGCCCGCGCGGGTCAACGAGTACGACCCGGCGTGGCTCGACGAGCTCAGCCGCGCCGGCCGGGTCGTGTGGACGCGCATTGCGCCGCTGCACGCCAGCGGCGAGCGCGCGCCCAGCCCGGTGCGCACCACGCCGATCGCGCTCGCCTCCCGACGCAACCTGGCGATCTGGGCAGCGCTGGCGCGCGACGGTGACGGCGCCGAGCCATCCTCGCGCTCGCAGCGGATCGTCGGGTTCATTTCCGAGCACGGCGCCTCGTTCTTCGAGGAGATCGTCGACGGCACCGGGCTGCTGCGCACGCAGGTCGAAGACGGGCTGGGCGAGCTGGTGGCGCTGGGACTGGTCAACGCCGACAGCTTCGGCGGCCTGCGCGCGCTGCTGGTGCCGTCGGAGCGCCGGCGCAGCCTCGACGGCAGCCGCCGAATGCGCCGCACGGCCCTGTTCGGCATCGAGGATGCCGGCCGCTGGGCACTGGCACGGCGCAAGCGACCGGCGAGCGTCACCGCGGCGCGCGACCCGGCAGACGATCCCGAAATCGTCGAGCATGTTGCGCGAACGCTGTTGCGTCGCTACGGCGTCGTGTTCTGGCGCCTGGCCGCGCGCGAAGCCGACTGGTTGCCGCCTTGGCGCAGCCTGTTGCGGAGCTACCGCCGGCTGGAAGCGCGCGGCGAGATACGCGGCGGGCGCTTTGTGGCGGGCGTGACGGGCGAGCAGTTCGCCGTGCCCGAGGCGATCGGCCTGCTGCGCGATACGCGCCGGCGCGAGCGGTCGGGAGCGCTGGTCAGCCTGAGCGGCGCCGATCCGCTCAACGTGGTTGGCATCCTGACGCCGGGCCCGCGCCTGCCGGCACTGACCGGCAACCGGGTTCTGTACCGCGACGGCGTGCCCATCGCGTCGCTGATGGCCAACGAGGTGCGCTTCATCGAGACGCTCGACGCCGAGACGCAGTGGTCCGCGCGGGCCGCGCTGCTGCGGCGCCAGGTGCCCGCGAGCTTGCAGTTCCTCGCCTGATCGAGACAGTCGGCCGCCTTCGCCAAGACTGCGGCCGCCTTGGCTGCCTCCGCCCGGGCGGTGTTCGGGTAATCTTTTGCCAGATGAGGCCCTGGTGACTGGTCCGTTTCCTTCCGGTGATTTCGCATTCGGCCGCTTCGTGGTGCAGCCCGAAACGCGGCAGCTGCTGCTCGATGGAGATCCCGTCAGGCTCGGCGCGCGCGCCTTCGACGTGCTGCTGGCGCTGATTCATCGCCGTGACCGGGTCGTCGGCAAGAGCGAACTGCTCGACCTGGTCTGGCCCGGACTGGTGGTCGAGGAAAACAACCTGCAGGTGCAGATCTCCGCGCTGCGAAAGCTGCTCGGCCCGCAGGCGATTGCGACCATTCCGGGGCGAGGTTATCGCTTCTCGCAGAAGCTGGATCAAGCCGCGGACGGCGAAGCAGCCGGCGAGCCGCCCATCGCAGCGCCGGCCTCCGGCATCGAGATGGAGGTTTCGCCGGCGCTGCTGGGCCGGGACGACGATCTGAAGGCGCTCGCGGCCCTCGTCCCGGCGCATCGGCTGGTCACGGTGGTCGGCGCCGGCGGCATCGGCAAGACCACGGTGGCCCGGGCGCTCGCACACCGCATCGGCGACGCATTCGAACACGGCGCGTGCGTGGTCGAGCTGGCGCCGGTCAGCGACCCATCGCTGGTGGCGACCACTGCGGCGAGCGCGCTGCAGGTCAAGCTGGGCAGCCAGCCACCCCTGGAAGCGATGGCCCAGGCACTGGCCGGGCGCCGGATGCTGATCGTGCTCGACAACTGTGAGCACCTGTTGATCGCGGTGGCTGAGCTGGTGGAGTCGCTCGGCGCGGCGGCGCCGGGCGTGCACTGGCTGGCGACCAGCCAGGAACCGCTGAGGATCGCCGCCGAGCAGGTGTTCCGGATCGGCGCCCTGGCGCTGCCGGCCGAGGAATCGTTGGGCGCCGCCCGGGCGGCCGGTGCCGTGGCGCTGTTCGAGGCGCGCGCACAGGCGGCCGACCCGCGTTTCTCGCTGACGGCGGCCAACGTCGCCGTGGCGATCGACATCTGCCGCAAGCTCGACGGCATCGCCCTGGCGATCGAACTGGCGGCGGCGCGGGTTCCGCTGCTCGGCATAGAAGGCCTTCGCGGGCGCCTCGACGAGCGGCTGCGCGTGCTCACCAGCGGCAGCCGGCTCGCGCTGCCGCGCCACCAGACGCTGCGTGCGGCACTCGAATGGAGCCACGGCCTGCTCACCCTGCCCCAGCAAACCGTATTCCGGCGCCTGGGCGTTTTCAGCGGCAGCTTTGCGCTCGTGGCGGCGCAACAAGTCGCAGCCGATCAGGACCTCGACGAATGGGCGGTACTCGACGCGCTCGGCGCGCTCGTCGACAAGTCACTCGTCGTTGTCGAGCCCGACAGCGGCTTCGAGCCCCGCTATCGTCTGCTGGAGACGATGCGCGAGTTCGCGCTGGACCGGCTTCAGGCGGCCGGCGATGGCGACGCGACCCGGACCCGGCACCTGGACGCGTTCGTTGCGCTGGCCGAACAGGCCAGAAGCGAATCGTACGGCCCGCAGCAGGGGCGGCTGATGGAGCAGCTCGACCTCGAAGTGGAAAACGTTCTGGCCGCGCACGCCTGGTGCGAGCACATGGCCGACGGCGGCGAACGGGACTTGCGCCTAGTCACGGGGCTGTTCAGGTACTGGCTCAACCGTGCGCTGCTCCTGTTGGGCTACCGGGTGACCCAGGAGGCTTTGAGCCGCGCCGGCAGCGCGGGCCACGATCGTCTTCGCCGAGAAGCGCTCACCCACGCCGGACGGCTGGCCTCCCGCATCGGGCAGTACCAGCAGGCCATCCGGGCCCACGACGCCGCAGTCGCCCTCGCGCGCGGGATGGGTGCTGCGGACACTCTGTCGGACGCCTTGACCTTCTCCGGGATGTCGTGCGCCGAACAGGGCGACTTCGCCGCGGCGCGGGTGCGGATCGAAGAGGCATACGCGCTGTCGCGGCAGCTGGGGGCCGACAGCGAAAAGTTCGGCAAGGCGGCGCTGGCGCTGGGCGAACTGGAGCGCCTCGACGGCCAGTGGAGCCGGGCCGAGTCGCTCTACGAGGCCGCGCTGGCCCAAGCGCGGCGCCAGGGGGACATCCGCCTGATCGGCTCCAACCTGCACAACCTGGTGATGACCGCACTCGCCCAGCACAGCACCGACCGCGTGCGCGAACGGCTGCTCGAGGCGGCCGAATTGAACGAGGAACTCGCCGCCGCCCCGTATCAGCGGGTGTTCCCGCTGCTCCTGTGCGCCGGACTGGCGGCGGTGCAGGGCGACTGGGAGGAATCAGCCTTGTTCGACGGCGCCGCGATGTTTCACTTTGGTCAGCTGAAATGGCCGCTGGATCCGGCCGACAAGGTCTTCGTCGACTCCTTCAGCGCGCGCACCCGCGCTGCGCTGGGCGATTCCGCCTTCGAGCGATCGCGTGCCGTCGGGCGCGGCTTGGCGCTCGAGGAAGCGCTCGCGCGGATGCACCGGTACCTGTGCGAGGAACTGCCGAGCACTATTGATTCTGAAGCGTCCGGGTCTCAGACAGCGGCGCGGTCGTCGTAGTCGGCGTCACGCAGGCCTTTTAATTCAACGCCCGCTTCGCGCAGGCTGGACGCGACCGCGGCGGCGATCTGAACGCAACCGGGCGTGTCGCCGTGCACGCAGATCGTCTGCGCGTCGACCGCGATCTGGCTGCCATCGGCGGCCACGACCTGGCGCCGTTGCGCGATGCGCAGCGCCTGCGCTGCGGCCGATTGCGGGTCGCGAATCAGCGCGTCGGGCAGCTTGCGCGAACGCAGGCTGCCGTCGGGCTCGTAGAGGCGGTCGGCAAACGCTTCGGCGGCGACTTCGAAGCCCATGTCGTGGAAAGCGTCGAGCATCGTCGATCCGGCCAGGCCGACCAGTACGACGTCGCGTCGCCATCTCGCCACGCCCCGCGCAATCGCCCGCGCCAGCTCCGCGTCGCGCGCGGCCAGGTTATAGAGCGCACCGTGAGGCTTCACGTGAGCAACCGCGGCCCCGCACCGCTCGGCGACGCGGACCAGCGCAACCACCTGCTCGTAAACGGTATCGGCAATCTGCGCGGGCGTCAGGGAAACCGCCAGGCGCCCGAAGTTGGTCCGATCGGGAAACCCGGGGTGTGCACCAATACGCACGGCGTGCCGCAACGCCTGCCGGATGGTGGCCTCCATCGTGCTGTCGTCGCCGGCGTGACCCCCGCAGGCGATGCTGGCGGATGTGACCGAAGCCATCAGCGCATCCTGCGTGCCATCCAGGACCGCCTGCGGCAACTCGCCCATGTCGCAGTTCAGATCCATCTGGTTCGTCACCCGGGCGTCGACGGCAGCTCAGGGGAGCAGCAACTGGTCCGACCCGAGCCAGGACTCCTGCTCCAGGATCAATTCGCGGGCCGTCCGTTGCGAGACGAGCTCGAACTCCACCGCGTCGCGCGGTCGAAGCTGGCCGACCGACGCCAGGTCGGCGGCGATCACGTTGGCGATCACCGGGTAGCCGCCCGTGGTCTGCTGCTCGACGAATACGATCACGGGCTGGCCGCCGGGCGGAACCTGGATGGCGCCCAAAGCAACACCGGTCGTGATCAGGTCGGCCTGCGAGGTCGATTCGATCGGGCTGCCCTCCAGTCTCAGACCCATCCGATCGGAGGCTTCCGTCACCCGGAAGCTTACTTCGAAGAGAGACCGTTGCGACGGCTTGGTGAACCAGTCGGACTGCAAGCCATCGGTCACGCGCAGGCGTCGGCGCGGCGCCAGCCGCTCGGCCATGTCCGGATTCAGGCGCCTGGCGGCGGGCGGGCGGCAGGGACCGGTCCGCAACGCGTCGCCTTTTCGAAGCGGGCGGCCATTCAGGCCCCCCAGCGCGCTCAACACATGGGTCGAGGCGCTCCCAAGGACGAGCGGCACCTCGATTCCCCCGCTGACGCACAGGTAGCAGCGAGCGCCGGTTCGCGTCGATCGCATCTGCAGCACCTGGCCCGCGCCGACCGGATGGGCGGTCCAGGTGGTCAATGGTTCGCCGTCGAGCGTGGCGTCGAAGTCCGAACCGGTGAGCGAAACCCAGGTATCGATCTCGAACCGGAACGTCCCGCCCACCAGTGTCAGCTCCAGGGCGGCGGCTCCTTCGGTGTTTCCGAGCAGTCGATTGCCGATGCGCAGCGCGATCGGATCGGCCGCGCCCGACGCCGAAACGCCGAGTGGGCCGAAGCCTTCACGGCCCAGATCCTGGACGGTGCTCATCAGGCCGGGCAGCTCGACTCGAATCACACGCCACCCTGCCGGATACGAGCGAACTCGTCTTCTCCGATCGGACGGAACCGGACCTCATCGCCGGGCCCCAGCAGCGACATCGGCTCGCGCTCGACCTGGAACAGCGAGAGCGGCGTCCTGCCGATCAGCCGCCAGCCGCCCGGCACGGCGCACGGGTAGATACCGGTCTGGCGCCCCGCGATGCCGACGCTGCCGGCCTCGACACGGCGGCGGGGCGAAGAAAGCCGAGGGGCGGCAATCGTGTCGGGCACCGCACCCAGGTAGGCAAAACCGGGTACGAAACCCAGAAAGTAGACCGTATACGCGGTGTGCGAATGCGTGCGGATCAGATCCTCGACACTCAGGTGGCGCAGCTCGGCCAGTGGAATCAGATCGGGTCCAAACTCGCCCCCGTAGCACAGCGGAATTTCGACCCGACGCCCGGCTGGAGGCGTGGTCGCGCCCTGCCGGACGATCCGATCGCGCACGGCACGCTCGATCGCCTCGTGGGTCGTCCGCAGCGGGTCGAACTTGATCAGCAGCGAGCAATAGGCCGGGTGCAGGTTGCGCGTTGCGGCAATCGGATCATCCTGCAACGAAGCCAGCAGCGAGCGCACACGGTCGAGCGTCTCGCGGGCAATCCGGTCGCCGAACGACACCAGCAGGGTCTGGTCGCTCGCGGCCTGGAACTGCGCGACAGCGGGTTCGGCGGGCGGCTGCATCGTCGCCTCATCATAAAACGCTGGACGTACGATAATCCGGCCCGGCCTATCCGACCGAGCACCTTCCATGAGCCTGCTGCAGATCCTGATTCTCGCCATCGTCCAGGGGGCGGCAGAGTTGCTGCCGATATCGAGCTCCGCGCACGTGATCGTCGCCGAAAAGCTGATGGGGCTGGATCCGACCGCGCCCCAGATGACGCTCTTGCTGGTGATGCTGCACACCGGAACGATGTTCGCCGTCATCGCCTACTTCTGGAGGTCGTGGCGGGCCGACTACTTCTCGTCGTGGTCGTCGTTTCGCACCAACGCGCTGCTGGTGGTCGTCGCGACGGCGCTGACCGGCGTGGTGGGTCTCGCCCTGCTGCAGGTGATCCAGCGGGTGGTCGCGCACAATTCGCCCGATTTCGAAATCGAGGTGCTGTTCGGCAATGCGAGACTGATGTCGGTCGCACTGGGCGCGACCGGGCTGTTGATCATCGCGTCCTCGCGCGTTCCGCAGCGTACCCCGCGCGACTTCACGCCGCGCGGCGCAGCCTGGGTCGGTGCGGTGCAGGGGCTGTGCCTGCCGTTCCGCGGCTTCTCCCGTTCCGGCGCGACAATCTCGACCGCCCTTTTCCTCGGCGTGAGCCGCCGACGCGCGGAAGAATTCAGCTTCGCCCTGGCGGTCGTGCTCACTCCGCCCGTTATCGCGAAGGAGGCCTACCGGCTCTACAAGGCGGTCTCGCCCTCCTCGGCCGCAACGCCCGCGCAACTGCTGCACTTCGTCACCCCGAGCCTGCTCGGGATGGCCCTGAGTTTCCTGGCGGGCCTGGCGGCCCTGAGGTGGCTGTCGCGGTGGCTCGAGCAGGGCCGTTGGCACTATTTCGGCGTGTATTGCATCGCCGCCGGGGTGATCGTGCGCTTCATCGGCTGATCACCGGTCCAGTTCCGGGTAGTGCCGGAAGATGTCGTCGTTGTTGAAACCCAGCCGTCGGCCGGAGGCTGCGTAACGCCGGATGCGCGGGCGGCAGAAGACGTCATCGTGCAAGGCCCGCAGCCCCGGGCATGCCCGCAACGCCTTGCGGCTGGCTATAGGAAACGAATAGCGCAGGCCGGCAACCACCTGCGCCATCGACAGATCCACGTGCGAGATGCGAGAGCCGACCATCCGTCGGCCACGGCCGCCCGCGTTGCTCTGCAAGACCCGCTCGAAGTAGCCGAGGAACTTCGGCAGGCGGCTTTCCCGGAACTCCTTCGCGCGGCGCTTGGCCTCGGGCTTCTGCTCTTCGAAGTACAGGCCTGCCCCGAGTGGATGGTGGGTGTCGTGGATCTCCACGATGAAGTCCGCGACGGTCAACTGCAATTGATGCGCCCACCGCCTGCCAACTGCATCGCGAGGGGCCAAGTCGAGCCGGTCACCCAGAAACAGCAGGATGTTCGCGGTCTGACCGATCAACTGGCGGCCGGCCCTCAGAAACGGCGGTGCAAAAGGCGGGTGCGCGAGGCCGTCGTCCTCGAGCACAGCCTCCAACGCCGGCACGCCGCCGCCTTCCTGCTCCGGCACCAGAGCCACATCGAGGTAAGTGGCGCCCGCCTCTTCGAGCGCCAGCCGCACAAATTCGCCGCGCCCCTGGATGCCGGGCCAGTAGTAGAGCTCGTACACCATCCGCTGAACGATACTTCGGATCGACTCTCCCCGGAAGAGCCTGGCCGGTCAACCACTTGCGTTGCTGCACGTAAGCGCGCTCGAAATAGCCCAGATGCGCAAGCGGGCCGCCGAATGAGGTCAGCCCCAGCTGCAGCGACGCCACCCAGACTTCCGCAGCCCGCCGGATGCTCACCGCCCGTCCCTCACGGTCCGGGACGCATGATGCGCAGCACCGGGCGGCCGCCCCGGTTGGCGATCGGGAAATAGGCCAGGTGCGTGGCGGAATCGACCGCGACCACGTGGGCCGCCTGGGCGAGCGGGCCTTCGGCCAGCTTCTGCGTGCGTTGTGCGGCGACCTTGAACATCGACAGCGTGCCGGACTCCGAGGCGACATACAGCAGACCCAGCGCAGCGTCGTAGGACAGAACATCGGGCTCGGACCCGACGTCGTAGGAAGCGAGGATCCGATGCGACGCGAGGTCGTACACCAGCAGCTTGCCGTTGTCCTCGCAGCCGATAAAGGCCAGGCGCAGGTCCGGCTCGATCAGCAACCCATGGTTGCCCTTCGCGCCCGGCAGATCGAGCCGGGCAATGACCTGGTCGGTCGCTGGATCGATCTCGACCAGTTGACGACGCGACTGCACGTTCACGAAGATGTGCTGGGAAACCGGATCGTACTGCGTGTTGCCGACCTCGCCGGCCAAGTCGATCGTGGCGACGCGCCGGTTGGATCGCGCGTCGATCACGGTTTCGGTTTCCCCGGTTTCATCGGAGACGTACAGTTTGCCGACCTGGGGCGCATACGCCATTCCGTCGGGGTAGTTCCCGCCTGGAATGCGCGCCACTTCCGTCAAGCCCTCCTCGTCGATCACCACGACCTCGTCGGTGCCGGTGGCGCTGGCATAGACCCGACCCAGCTCGGGCACCGCCAGCACCCCGTGTACGTGTCGCAAGCCGCCGATCCTCTTCACCACTTGCTGCGTGCGGATGTCGAAGACCACCACTTCGCTTTGGCCCAGGTGCGCGATGAACAGCAGGTGCCGGCCGGCGTCGAGACTCTCGTAATCGAAGCGCGAGGTGTCGCCCGGAAGCGGCACGTCGGCGACCAGCGTGAGCGGAAGAGCGCTTGGCGGCCCGGCGGCCAGCGCGGCCGCGAGTCCGGCAGCGCCCAAGGCGGCTGCCGCCCGCATGGCGGTCGCGATCAGGCTTCGGGTCAATGGCCGCCCGTCAGCGCTGCGTAATCGAGGGTGAGCGTCAGCACGAAGCTCTGGCTGTGTTCCGTTCGTAATCGTTGTTCAGCAGCGCTCGGAAGCCGATCAGCACCGATCGGTCCGGCTGCCACGCAACGCCGAATCCCCCGGACGGCCGCCAATTGGTGTCGTAATGGACGCTCTGGTTTGGCGAAGCGGCAGTGGTCGCATCGAATTTCGCATCTTCACGTTTTGTACGAGGCCGCGCGTCGCGCATAAGCCAGCCGCTCCGCGACCGATTCCCAGCGGATGTTCCGGAAGAAGGCATCGATATATCTGGCCGCGGCTGCGCCGAAGTCCATCTGGTAGGCATGCTCGTACATGTCCATCACGAGCAGCGGCAGCGTGGCCGCGGGGCTGTGCAGGTGGTCCGCGAGCCAGTAGTTTTCGATCTGCCCGGAATGCAGGTTGTATCCCAGCACGACCCAGCCCGAGCCGCCCGCGAGGCCGGCGGCGACCTTGCGAAACTCGGTCTCCCAGGCGTCGAAATCGCCGAATGCAGCACCGATCTGTTTGCGCATTTCCGCATCGGCCTTTCCGTTCCCGCCCAGGTTCTCGAAGTACAGCTCGTGGAATACGACCGAACCGGTGCGCATCAGGTGTTCGCGCTTCAGGTCGTCATACAGGAACGGCGGCGTGTCCTTGTCGGCCAGCGCCTGGGCGAGCTTGACCTTGACCGCATTGAGCGTTTTCACGGAGCCGCCGTAATTGTTCTCCCAGTGCGAGCGGATCAGCCGCTCCGACAGACCCTCCAGCTTGGCCGGGTCGAACGCCAGCGGCTTCGGTTGATGCACCGGCGCGAAGGCCGGAACAGGTGGCGGCGTGCCGGCTGCGGTCTCTGTCTTGTCGGCGGCCTGGACGGCGTCGACGAGCACGATGCCGGCCGCTGCGGAAGAGGCGGTTTGGAGAAAGTGACGACGGGACCGATCATTCATGAGG
>Ga0307479_10000369_pt1 | contig 40351 bp, 34 predicted proteins | sample atmos_gasesECM4C_FD_203743 | JGI IMG/M metagenome (GOLD analysis project Ga0307479, IMG submission 203743) | Hardwood forest soil microbial communities from Morgan-Monroe State Forest, Indiana, United States - atmos_gasesECM4C_515 | ecosystem: Environmental > Terrestrial > Soil > Temperate...
CGCACGCGTTTGGAATCGGTCTACACGCGCATGATGAATATCACCGGGAAACCCCTCGCCGACAGTTATCACTTCGGCCAGACCATCATCAACGATTACGGGCGTCCCTTCGAGGAAGGTTTCAACAACTCTACGGGGTTCTCCGGGTACGCGACCGCTGGCAGATATTCCGTCTATGTTCGGGGGGAATACCAGCACGCTCCCTCCGCGCCGGCGTACGCGCTTCCTGTGCGTCAGGCGATTGCTGTCGCTGATGCGAACCCGCTTCTTCCTGCGCAGCCGGTAGCCGGAATAGATCAGTACCGGCTGCTGGATACCTACGTCGGCGTGAACCTCGAGGGTTGGCAAATGACCTTCGGCAAGCAGACTCTCTGGTGGGGGCCGGAAGAGGGTGGCCCTCTGCTGTTCAGCAACAACGCTGAGCCCATATACATGTTTCGTGCGAGCCGCGTTACACCCTTCACGCTTCCCTGGATTTTTCATTGGCTGGGGCCCATGAAATGGGACTTCTTTTTCGGAAAGCTCTCCGGCAACGCCTTCCCTCCGCGGCCGCTCATTCACGGTGAGAAAATTAGTTTCAAGCCGACAGAAAATTGGGAACTGGGTTTCAGCCGCACGGTGCAGCTCGGAGGAGTCGGCCGCCCGCTGACGCTGGGAGCCATTTGGCACAGCTATTTCAGCGTAACCAGCTTGGCGAATGAAAGGCCCGCAACCGATCCGGGGAAACGTATTGGTGGCTTTGACTTTTCCTATCGGGTTCCTTTTATGCGCAACTGGCTGAGCGTGTACGGTGATTCGCTTGCCGATGACGACGTCTCTCCGCTGGCCTCCCCTCGGCGATCCGGCTTCAGTCTGGGCCTTTATATGTCACGGTTACCGGGCTTGCCAAAGCTGGATCTTAGAGTCGAGGGGGTGGACACGGATCCTCCAACCCCGCGAAGCACCGGCGGGAAATATAACTACTTTGATGGCTTCTACCACGACTTGTATACGAATAAAAAGAACATCATCGGAAGCTGGATCGGGCGGGAAGGCGTGGGATATCAGGCTTGGAGCACCTACTGGTTTAGCCCGCGCAACACCCTTCAATTCGGATATCGGCACGCCATGGTCGCGAGCGACTTCATTCCCGGCGGAGAATCCGTGAACGATGGCTCGTTAAAGCTGGATTGGTGGGTACGCCGCGATTGGAGTGTTTCGACCTTCGTTCAATACGAGCAATGGAAGGCTCCGCTATTGGCGCCGACTCCGCAGACGAACTGGACCTCGTCTATTGAAATTAGCTTTCAACCCCAGGGGCTGCTCCGGCGTTTTTCCGCGGGAGCAGCGAGCGCGGCCGGAAGTGCGCCCGGAAATGGAGACCGGCCGTGAATTACTCGGGTAGCGCTCCGGTTCGCCAGCCTGTGCCCGAGCTGCCGGAACACGACCTCCCCCTCCCGGCCGGGCCTGAGGAAACGCCACAAGGTAACGGAATCTCGGTGGCGTCCCTGCGGCTTCTCTGGGAGCGCCGTCGGTTGCTTAGGCGCGCAGTTATATATGGACTCCTAGCGAGCACGCTCATCGCGTTCCTTATCCCGGCACGCTACGAATCGACCGCGCGTCTCATGCCGCCCGACAGCAGCCAGTCGGGCGGACTCGCCATGGCGGCGGCCGCGCTCTCCGGCAGTGCTGGAGGCTTGGGCAGCATCGCCGGTGAAATGCTGGGCATGAAAAGCACCAGTGACATCTTTGTCGGCATCCTCTCGAGCCGCACCGTCCAGGACAAACTGATCCAGCAATTCGACCTGAAGAAGCTCTATGGGGACCGCCGCATGGAAGATGCGCGCAAGGACTTAGCCGAGCACACCGGCATCTCCGTCGACCGCAAGAGCCAAATCATCACCATCGCTGTGGTCGACCATGACCCGAAGCGCGCGGCAGCCATGGGTCAGGCGTACGTTGAAGAGCTCAACCGGCTTGTCGCCGAGTTGAGCACTTCCTCCGCTCGCCGCGAACGCATTTTCCTGGAAGAGCGCCTGCAAGCCGTGAGTAAAGACCTAGAGTCGGCGGAGAAAGAGTTCAGCCAGTTCGCCAGCAAGAACACGGCGATCGATATTAAGGAACAAGGCAAGGCCATGGTGGAAGCCGCGGCCACCCTTCAGGGGCAGCTCATTGCCGCGCAATCAGAATACGAAGGCCTCCGCCAGGTGTACGCCGACAATAACGTGCGTGTCCGCTCCGTGCGGGCGCGCATTGACGAGTTGAAGCACCAACTTGAGAAAATCGGCGGAAAGGGAGACGACGCCTCGGCGCCCTCCGGCCACCAGGAGCAGGCCTCTCTTTATCCATCGATCCGCAAGCTTCCTCTGCTCGGCGTAACCTACGCAGACCTCTATCGCCGCACGCGGGTGCAGGAAGCGGTTTTTGAATCCCTGACCAAGGAATACGAACTGGCCAAAGTCCAGGAAGTCAAAGAGATTCCCGTTGTCAAGGTTCTTGATTCTCCGAACATTCCCGACAAGAAGTCGTTCCCTCCGCGCCTGCTGATCATGCTCTTGGGAACGGCAGTGGCCCTCGCCTTGGCGGCGGTTTGGATATTTGGAAAGACAACTTGGGATAAGACGGATTCGATTGATCCCGGGAAAGCCTTGGCGCAGGAAGTTTTCAGCGCAGTGAAGGGGAGTATTCCGCAGTTCGCGCATAACGGAAACGGATCCGGAGAACATTCTGGCTTCGGCAAGTATTGGCATTGGGCGCGCGGTCGGCGAGGTGCGGACGACGCGCCTAAGTAGCGCCGTTTTTGCTGTAGTGCATTGATTCTGAATGGGTTAGGTCACAAACGCCCCTGTAAGTGACGGGGCGAAGCTATCTGTGGTAACGCAGCACGGAGCGGACATGGCGAGCATCGCTGCGAACATTATAAGTCGCGCCGAGTATCCAGGCCTCGCGCCTGAGTTCTACGAGCCGCGTTGGTACGCCGCGTACACCAGTGCGAACCACGAAAAGCGCGTCGCCCTGCAACTCGGACAAAGATCGGTGGAGCATTTTCTGCCGCTGTATGAATCGGTGCGCCGCTGGAAAGACCGCCAGGTACGCTTGCAGATGCCGCTCTTCCCGGGATACGTGTTCGTGCAACTGGCGCTGCGCGACCGCTTGCAAGTGTTGCAGGTGCCGGGCGTAGCCAAACTCGTCGGCTTCAACGGAACGCCCGCGGCGCTGCCGCCTGAAGAGATCGAAACACTGCGAAGGGGTTTGCAGGGCGGCCTCCGTGCCGAGCCGCATCCGTTTCTGACTGTGGGACGACGAGTACGGATCATAGCGGGACCCTTCGCGGGGCTGGAAGGCATCCTGAAGCGGAAAAAGAGCCGTCTGCGCGTGGTCGTTTCGCTGGAATTGATCGAGCGGTCGCTGGCGGTGGATGTGGATGCCGCCGATGTACGGCCAGAGTTTGAGAAGCGAGTGGGATAGGGGGTCAGGAGGAAAGGCAGAGCAGCACCCCTCACCCCGGGTGTTTTTGTGAAAGAGTACGCAATCGGTTGAAAATAAAAGAGTTGAGTTTTTGGTGAGTGCAAAGAAGTGCAAAAGAATGCAAAAGAGTGCGCAAACGTATGAAAACAAAGAGGTCGAACGGGGAACAAGGTGGCAGACATTGAAAGTAGGTCAGGCAGGGACACCCGGCACTTTTCGTAAAAGCGCATTCTTCGCGCAAACGGCGCGCGAAGGCGCAGAGGTCTAAAGGAATTACGGGCGTCACAGTCCGCAAGTGCGGAATCTAAAGGACTTGCGGCGACCGGTTTTTCGTCACGGTGACGGGAGAGCGGGGTTCGGCGAGGACAGTGCGGCGAAATCATGCGGGATGGTAGCATAGGTTATCTATAAAGTCAAGTATTAAATGAAGTGATTCAGATGGCGTAGGCAGGGTGCATGGCATGGGGGCGAGCGTGTTCAAGCATGCGGTCAAGAGGGCCGTCGAAGGCGTTGGGTTCGATATTCGCAGAATGCCTTGGCGCGATGACAATCAGTTTCTTGAGACCTACGAAGTAGTTCGCAAACACACGCTGGTTGATATAACGCGCTGTTGGCAGTTGTGGGATGCGTTAACGATGGCTCCGTCCCGTGGAGACATCATTGAGGTGGGGGTTTGGCGGGGCGGCACAGGCTGCCTGTTGGGAAAAAGGGCGCAAGAGTTCGGATGCAAGACTTTTCTCTGCGATACCTTTTCCGGCGTAGTCAAGTCCGGGCAGTGGGATAATGAATACCGCGACGGGGAACACAGAGATGCCCATCCGTCTTACGTGTCTTCCCTAGCCGCCAAGCTCGGCGTCGAGACAGAGATCCTCCAAGGTATCTTCCCCGAAGAGACGGGGCATCGGATCGCCGACCGCGCATTTCGCTTCGCACATATCGACGTTGACGTATACCAGTCTTCGAGGGACGCAACAGAGTGGGTGTGGCCGAGACTCGTCTCTGGTGGTGTGGTTATTTTTGACGACTATGGTTTTGAAAGGTGCGAAGGAGTTCGCAAATTCGTTGATGAATGGGCTGCCGAAACGCGCTGCCCGGTCGTGCACAGCGTTACGTCTCAAGCTATCGTATTCAGGCCGTAAAGGCTTAGGACGCGCTAGAGCTTATCTATCGGCAAGAATCGAAGTAAGACACTATGCAATCCTGCCACAGAAGCCAACCCATGATGACAAGCCCGCTATGAATTTCAGATGAAAGAACTTTTTGGATCCATTCTGCGACTGGGAACTGGCGAGGCAGTTGCCAAGGTAGCCACTTTCGGTCTCTACGCGTACATCTCTCGGGCCTTCGGGGTCGAGTTACTCGGGATTGTGGCGCTTTCGCAGACAATTGCCACCTACGTGACGCTGGGGACAGATCAGGGGTTGCGCCTGATCGGAGCACGGCTGGTGGCCCGGGATGCCAGTGCAGCGCCCGCGATCATGCGTCATGTGTTGAGGAAGCGCCTGGTCTCCTGTGCCGTTTGCGTCGCGCTCGGCTCCGCTTACTCTCTGTGGGGGCCAGTTCCAGCGAACGCGAGATATTACGTTTTGGGGTTCGTACTGGCGGTGATCCCTTACGCTTTCTCGCTGGATTGGCTGGCATGGGGATTGGATCACTTCGGATGGCTGGGCGCATGGCGGGGCGGAGTGAGTCTCTTATTCGTTGTAGGCGCGATTGCCGCCATTCGGGTGAGCGGTACGACCCTGCTCCCTATCACGATGTCTAACATCGCCAGCACTGCCTTTGGCGCCGTCATGCTCTGGACTTTGTGGCATTTCCGCTGGAAATCATCTCACCCGGAATCGAGGTACGAAAACATAGAGCTTGGAGAGCAATTTCGCTGGGGTTCATTGTTTCCGCTGGGGGCCTCAACGATTCTGAATCTCATGTTTAATAATTTCGATACGGTCATGCTTGCAGCGATGACATCCACCAAGGAAGTCGGCCGGTATAACGCAGCTTACAAAATTTTGTTTGTCGTTTTTAGTGCATATTATCTTTTGACGCAGTCGCTTTACCCAAAACTCTCACGCATGAAAAGCGGAAACCAGATGAGACGGTTTCTGCCGTATGCCGTCGTTACAGTCGCGGTCACCGGCGGTTGTATCGCGCTCGTGATTGCGGTCTGGGCTGCTCCGATTCTTAGACTCCTCTATGGCGCTGATCTGAATGCGGTTCATCTACTCCGTATACTGTCTCTTGCGATTCCCATCGACTTTTGTACCTCACTCCTTGGGATCATGCTGATTAGCCGCGGGTTTGACAGAGTTGTTCTAGCATGTTTTGGTTCGTCCGCTGTGGTCAACGTGTTGCTCAATTTCTATCTCATACCGAGGCTTCATGCGGCTGGTTGTGCCTGGGCAACACTGGCCTCGTATGCTTTTCTGCTGGTTATGTTTGGCGCGATGTTCCTGGTCAAGTTCAATTACCGCGCGAGCGCATCGTCAACGCCTTGGAGAATTTCAGAGCGTTCGGCAGTTTACTGCGAAGGAAAGGAAATCAAGATCACCAATGTCTAGCCGAGCTACAGACATCGGAAATAAACTAAAGTCAGCCGCTCATAGGTATTTTGGGGTGTTTGGATTTGACATCGTGCGTACCAATCCCGCCGGGTCCATTATTGGCTCCTTCCCGCCCCATACCGAATATTTCAGTGTAGGCCGCCCAGAGAATTACTTCATTCACGAAGGATACAAAAATCGAACGGAAGCTATCTATTACGACGATACGGGCAATACGAATCAGTGGCAAATGGAAGTGTACAAGTTTGCGCGAGAAGTTCTCGACCAGAGCAAACTGAAATATGTATGCGACATCGGGTGCGGCTCGGCGTATAAATTGCTGAAGTATTTTGGGGATTGCAACACGATCGGCTTGGATGTGGCTAAGACTTGTGAATGGCTCGGGGCAAAATACCCGGGCCGGGAATGGCTGGAGTTAGATTTCAGCACTGTGCCTGCGCTGCAGGCGGATGTGGTTATTGCAGCTGATGTTGTCGAGCACCTTTTGTACCCTGATCAGCTAATGTCCTACATTGCGGCGCTCGACCCTAAGTATGTGGTTCTCTCAACTCCCGACCGGAACCTTTTCCGGACTGGCACGCACAACGGTCCTCCGGGTAACCCCGCTCACATACGGGAATGGAGCTTCGCAGAATTTGAGGCATATGTGGCCAGTCACTTCCAAGTGTTAGACCACTTCATCTCCAATAGCAGGCAAGCCACGCAATGCTTGCTTTGCGCCCCACGCCGGGTAGAGGGCGCTAGCTAGGCAGACTTACAAGGGAAGATAGTTCTCAGGACCATGCAAGTGTCTTGGAGTGGGCGGCGCAGGAGAACAATGTGGAACACGGCGCGATCAAGTTTTCGTTGATTTTGGCGACTGTCGGTAGAAGCGAGGACTTGGCGCGATTTTTGCAGCATCTCGACCAACAGACCTATCGCAATTTCGAACTCATTGTCGTTGACCAAAATCAGGATGGCATTCTCGATCCGCTCATCCGCCAGTACAAAGAGAAATTCCCGCTTTTACACCTGAGGTCAGAGCGCGGGCTCTCCCGTGCCCGGAACGTTGGGCTGCGACATTTTTCCGGTGATGTCATAGCCTTTCCGGATGACGACTGCTGGTACGCTCCTGAAACACTGGAGAAGACAGCGCGCGCCTTTTATGAGAATTTGAACTGCGATGGATTTACCGGGAGGGGCGTCGACAATAGCCGCCCTGCGGACTACATTTCTTTCTCGCGCCAAAGCGGATTGGTCAACAAGAAAAACGTGTGGCGCCGCGGGATCTCTTACGCGATTTTCTTGCGGGCAAATGTGGTTCGGGCGGTCGGGCCTTTTGATGAATCTCTGGGCGTTGGTTCTGAGAGCGGAAAATACTCAGCCGAGGAGACGGACTACCTCATACGCGCGATCAACTCCAGGTTCAGGATTCAGTACTGCACCGACCTCTGCATTTTTCACCGCCATCCTGCGCTCCTTTACGATCTTGCCCTCATCAAAAAGAGTTATGGCTATTCCGTTGGTTTTGGATATGTGCTGAGAAAACACAATTATCCTATTTCTTTCGTCGTCTATTGCTGGATGCGAGCTCTTGGGGGAGCTACAGTTTCCTTGTTCACGTTCAACTTTGCAAAGAGCCGGTTTCATTTCGCCGCTCTCAAGGGGCGTGTCTTGGGATGGCTCGGGTAAGACTGTCGAGATTTCTCCATGGACTAGCCGAACGATGGTTTCTTGTCGCATATGATTGTAACGAAGGAATGACGGGAGAGTTTGCCGCGGTTTGGGGCACAGCAGGGTAGCCTTCCAAGACGAGCACCAATCCACTTCCAGTAAAATCGAGCCTTTCTTTCTTAGATTGGGAGAGGTTTTCCTTACGTGAAACAGCCATCAAACGGAAAATCGTCGGTGCTCTACATGTTGCTACTTACGAGCGTGGCACTGCACGTTTTAATTCCGAAGGCAGGCATCAAGATAGGCGAAGTTCCCGTCACGATCGCCGACGTCTCCTTCGCGTTGCTCCTCTGGCCTGCGTTAGCCGCCGCTCGCAAGCCGGAACCAGGTGGATCCTTAAGGATTACCAGGAAGTTTCTACTGCTAGGAATGCTCTATTTCATCGTGCGTGCTCTTGAAATGGGCCTGACAGCTGAGAATCTAGCGAGAATCACCGCTCTCTGTATTTACCCACTGGTTTTCTTCCTCTTCGTCAGAAATATTCGGTCGCAACAGCAAACATCGGCAGTCGTGCGGCTGGTCGGGCTTTGCCTCCTTGGCGTCGTTCTTTACGGGAGCGCGCAATATTTGCTTGGCACCGATACCGTGCAAGTGAGAGGCCTGACAGCCAATTGGAGCGACGCGTCGGACCCGGACTTTCTGTCGCAGAAGGACAACGTCATCGACGAGGGCGGAAAACTAAAACTAACCTCCACCTACCAAAATGGGAACCTCTTAGGGGTGAACCTTCTTCTGTTGTTGCCCGTTGCGAGTTTTGCGTGGGACAAAAAGCTAAAATCTTTGGCCCTCGCAGCGTCCGTCGTTGTTATTGGATTGACTGCCTCAAGGTCGGCATGGGCGGGTGCCATATTCCTCTTAGTGCTCTGGTTGCCGTCCGTTCGGATGGACTGGAAAAAGCGGGTGGGCTTGGCCGTACTGCTCGGTGGTTGCGCCTTCCTTTTCCTAGTCCATTCACCCCTAGCTTCATTGCGTCTGGAGGGAAGCGGGGAAAACTCTCTCTCGACGTGGGGAGGACGGGCGGTGGGAGCATGGATTATATGGGAAGACTCCCTGAATTCTTCCGTTCCATCTATCCTTTTCGGCGTCCACCCGCAGGAATCCTATGCATATGAAATGCTGTACCCTTCCATATACGAAACATTTGGTTTGGTCGGATTGTTGATTTGGGTCGTTCCGCTGCTGGTTTCACTGGGCGCGTTCTATAGGCATCGCGACCATCCCTTAGCCAGAGCGGCATTCACAGGGATTTCGGCTTGGCTTTTCGTGGCCGTGGCTGAGGGCGCCTTCTGGCTACCCCCAACTTCGTTTAACGTCTGGACCGTCCTGGGTCTTGGCTGGTGCGCGGTTCTGACAAGAACACGCGTTGCAGAGAGTGGCGCTCTGCCGGAGAGACCCGTGCGCGGTTTCCAAGTGTTTGCCACATGAAAGAAACTTTCGGAAAGCCGCCTTCGTATGGCCCAAACAAGACCTGAGAACAGCAGCCGCAACGGGCTTACGGAGACGCAGCGTGAGTCTGCGGCGGCGGCAATCATCAAGAAATACTGGGGAAGACGGCGCTTGGCTGTTCGGTTATTTGAAGCGTTGCTGAAACCTCTTGCATGGTTGTCGAGGTCAGAGGTGGAGACGAGCCTCAATGAAGTGGGGCAGATCCTTGTGTTCGAACCGGGAAGCCTGGGCGACATGGTGATGCTCATGCCGTTTCTGAAGAGTCTGCGCGCACGGTTTCCGAGCGCGCGGCTTTCGCTCCTTTGCAGGACCAGCGGATCAACGAAGCATCAAGGCTATGCGACGATTAACCAGGCCAGCTTCGAAACGCTGCTGTTGGATCAGGGCTTCGTTGATGAGCTGATTCCTCTGACTGTGCCATGGCTGATGAATGTTTCGGTCTGGAAGAAGTACAACCCCTTCTCGCTGAATTGGCCTAGGTTCGCTTGGCGGCTGCGGCAGCTTCGTGGGCAAAACTTCGACTTGGCGTTTCCGGGCGGCAGGAGCGACGTACGGTACAACCTAGTTCTGTGGTTGACCGGGGCTCGACGACGAGTCGGATACGGATACGCAGGCGGCGGATTTCTTTTGACTGACGTTGCTGTGCCGGACATTGAGCGTCCTCACCAGACGGAGTTATCTTTGCAATTGCTCGAGCATCTGGATATATCAGCCGTCCGGAACAGTCAATTGCTGAATCTCTCGCCGAGCGACGAAGCGTTTTCCGCGAAGTTTCTAAGGGAGCACGGAGTCGAGATAGATGATCTTATTGTGGGGGTTCATCCAGGGTCTAGAGTACCGACTCGACAGTGGGGTGAGGGCCGCTTTCAAGAGGTCGCCCGACAAATCGTAGAGCGCTGGGGCGCCAAGGTGATTTGGTTCGCCGAACCGAAGGGCACGGCGGCTGCATATGGGAGCCAAAGTGTCATCTCGGCCTCGCTTCCTCTTCGGGAGTTTCTTGCTGTATTGTCCCGGTGCCAATTCCTGGTCTGCAATGAGAGTGGCCCAATGCACTTGGCCGCAGGGGTGGGCGTACCCGTTGTTTCCGTCTTTGGATCGGGCTTTCCCGAGTGGTTCAAACCGCTCGGGGAGGGACATCGGATAGTGATCCGGCGGGACATGTGGTGCCGGCCTTGTGCGGACCATTGCATTTTTGGGGAGCCATATTGTTTGAGGTTGATTTCTGTTGAGCAAGTGATGGAGGCAGTCACGGAGACGGTTAAAGGATTGCGCCGAATGAGCAGCACAGCGGAGGCGAGATAGTGGAACACATCAATCGGTTGCTGGGGGGCATCTCCAATTGTCGGGTCCTAGTCGTCGGTGACCTGATGCTGGACGAGTACCTGTGCGGGCACGTGGAGCGAATTTCGCCGGAGGCCCCGGTGCCGATACTGAACGTGGTCGGCCGCGAAGCAACACTGGGAGGGGCAGGCAACGTTGTGCGGAACCTGAGGAGCCTTGGAGTGCGCGTGTCGTTTGTTGGCGTAACAGGGGAGGATGAAACGGGAGAGCAGATTCTTGAAATGCTTGGCGGCTTGGGGACGGAAGAGAGCGGTGTTGTCCGCGACGGGCAGCGCAAGTCCACTCGCAAGGTCCGGTTTGTGTCCCTGGAGCATGGCCAGCAGGTGTTCCGAATGGATGAGGAAACGCCCGAGCCGGTCTGCAAGCAAGTCGAAGAGCGGATCATTCGTCTAATTCAGGAGAAGGGCGACGACGTCCAAGTCCTCCTTTGCTCAGACTACCTCAAGGGGGTATTGACCGAACGCGTCCTGAACGCGGCGTTCAAGACAGGGCGCGAGCGCAGCACGCCTGTGATTGTTGCGCCGAAGGACTCCAACGCCCAGAAGTACAAAGGCGCAAGCATCCTTATGCCGAACGCGCGAGAGTTGTCCAGGCTGGCGGGGACGCCGATGGATGGGCTGCCGTGGCTGATGGAATCCGCGGGACGGTTGACGAAAAGCCTTGGACTGGAGGCGATGCTGGTTACAAGAGGGAAGGAAGGGATGTCGCTGTTCGAAAAGTCACCGAGCGGTTTGCACCGAATGGACATCCCCACAGTGGCCCGCAACGTGTACGACGTGACGGGAGCGGGGGATACGGCGATAGCGGCTTTCGCTGCGGCGCTTGGCGGGGGCGCCGAGCTGCGGAGCGCCGCTCATCTGGCCAACGCGGCCGCGGGAGTGGCGGTTGGCAAGCGCGGCACAGCAACCGTGACGATCGAAGAGATCCTTGAACACCTCGAAGAGAAAAATTCGCAAGCACGGTTGACGGAGGAAGAGCCGTGGACAGTTCACTCTGCGTCCCTCCAATGAGAAGGGGCCGAGTTAACTGGCCTGAGGATAGGAATGCCGGGGCCGAATGCGCCCGACCAAAAGCAAGGGCGCTGCGCTGATTGAATTCACTTCGCACTGATCTCGGCAAATACAACCTAAATAGATGATGAGAGCACGCGGAAGTCCCCTGTTGCACCTTCTGGATCGCTATCTGGGAATTCCTACAACCGCGATATTGGGCCGATTGAGACCCAAGCGGCGGCTGCCCGCCAAGGTCGAAACCATCGGTCTGCTCCGGACGGTGGCCATCGGCGATACCGTGCTAATGAGCGGAATCATCGCCGATTTGCGCCGCGCTTTTCCTCGAGCTTCGTTGCTCTTTTTTGCGGGACCAAGCAATTTCGAGATTGCCGGCATGCTCGAAGGGCTTGACCGCGTCGTTAAGGTGCCCATTCCCAATCTTGCCGCTGGATTAAGAGCCGTTCGATCGGTCCCGGTCGACATAATGATCGATTTCGGGCAGTGGCCGCGCTTGGAGGCGCTCCTCACACTTTTTTCGAGGGCCTCCTTCACAGTTGGATTCCGCACACCAGGCCAGTACCGGCACTACGGATATGATGTGACCGTCGAGCATTCTTCCCGGGTGCACGAGCTCGAGAACTACCGCCGATTGGTGCGCGCACTCGGAGTGCAAACCGGAAGCCTCCCTTTACTGAAGGCATCACAAAAAAGTGCCCTCCCGGAAGCCGATTATGCAGTGTTTCACCTCTGGCCAGGTGGGAGGGGAAGGAAGCTGAAGGAGTGGCCGAGGGAACGGTGGCTTCGCCTCGTCGAGGAAGCCGTAAGTTGGGGACTGAGAATTGTGCTCACCGGGGCGCCATCGGATCGGGATAGCAACGATGAGCTGATTTCGAATGTTGCGCCCGCCGCCCGCCGTTTTGTGAGGAACGCAGCGGGCCAGAGTCTTCAGGCGACCGCGTCGACCTTGGCGAACTCTCGCCTAGTCGTCAGCGTAAATACGGGCGTGATGCACATGGCCGCAACACTCGGAGCGCCGCTCGTAGCTTTGCATGGACCAACTTCTTCGAAAAGATGGGGGCCTGTCAGCGAGAGGGCGATTGTGGTGGATTCCCCGTTGAATGGCTGTGGTTATCTTAACCTTGGGTGGGAATACCCGACGCGGCCGCCACAGTGCATGGAGTGCATACGATACGGCGATGTGCGCGAAGCGTGCCGCAGGCTTCTGGAAAAACAGAATAGTTTTGCGCAGGACAGGTTGACAAATGTACCTCGCGTTCCGGTTTTGGAGAAGAGCACGCATGAGACAGTCGGCAACGATTGATCAGAGGATTATAAGCAGCCTTCGGGAAAGCCTCTCGGTCAAACAGGCAATTCTCGAGAACCGAGAGTTAATCGAGACGGTCGCCTCCGTGGGCGAAGTGCTGGCCGGAGCACTCCGACGCGGTCGAAAGGTCATCTTCTTCGGTAACGGGGGCAGCGCAGCTGACGCCCAACACCTAGCCGCGGAGCTGGTGGGACGATTCGAAAGCGAGCGGCGAGCTTTGCCCGCCTTGGCTCTGGCGACGAACATTTCGACGTTAACGGCTATTGGAAACGATTATTCCTATGAGGCGGTATTCGCCCGGGAGTTGGAAGGACTGAGCTCGCCCGGGGACGTCGCGGTGGGCATCTCGACGAGCGGCAGGTCGCCGAATGTGACTAACGCGATACGCACCGCGAGAAAGATTGGAGTAATCACGGTCGGGATGACCGGTCTCCGCGGCAACGAACTGGCCGCTGTGGCCGATTATTGTATACGCGTGCCGTCCGAGCGGACCACACGCATTCAGGAAGCGCACATTTTGATCGGCCACATACTTTGCGAAATCGTTGATGCGAGTTTCGTCGGCGGTGCTGATGTCTCTTAATAGCCGATATCGAGCAGTTCTGCAGCCGCAAGCAGCGACGGCTTGAATCCGTGTTCCGCTAATTTCATGTGCGTGGCCCACAGGGACGCCCCATTGAACGCAAATTCCCAGTAATATACCCTGCAAGTTATTTAACTTATTCGTAATTATAAATTGTCAACCACCTTTATTAAGTCTTCCGGGAGGTCGCGTCGTCATGTTGCTTCGGTTGAGGTTGTACAGTTTTTTACTGAAACTGGCAATCTATCTTCTGCCCTTTCCCGCATTTGAGATCGGCTGGCGGATTTGGGCTCTTTGCATGGTTTTCCTCGGTCGGGCAAATGAATACGCGCACCATGGACACTTCACGCTCGTGCTATTCATCTCTTTTCTCTGGGCGTTCATGGCCGAACATTACAAGGTAACCAAGGTCGACGAACTCTTTCGCGAACGAACTGGCGCAAGGGCTGCCTCGGCGGCAAGCGTGGCAACGGCCGTGATTTTGATGGGGGTCCTTTATTTTGGGCACAATGCCATTTTCCCCCGAGGCCTGTTCATCAGTTGCCTAATTACATTGCTGCTTTTGACGCTGCTTTCGCACGCCGCTTTTCGGTTTCTGTGCCGGAGAGAGCGGCAACTCGGGAGGCCCACGCGGCTTCTGATTGTGGGAGCGGACCAGTTTGCCCGCGATGCCGCAGTTCGGCTGCAACGCCTTTCGTTCGCGCCCTGCCAAGTGGTTGCCTACGTGCGGCTTCCAGATCAGGAACTGGCCGTACGGGGCGCCCGGGTTTACGATCTGCAGCACCTCAGCGAATTGCATTCGGGGAATGGAATTGATGAAGCGGTGATGGCCATTCATCCGGCACAGTTCTCGCAAATCCCGAGGCTTATCAAGGCGCTGGAAAAAATGAACGTTCCCGCACGCGCAATCGTCGACCTCGGAGAAGGTATCGTGGTACGCGAAAGGTTGTTCCAGGTGGGGCGCATGCAGATGCTCGATCTGACCACTACGCCTGCGGATTTGCTCGATTACGCATTGCTTAAGAGAGCCTTCGACATTTGTTTTTCGTTGTTTGCGCTGCTGGTGACTTCGCCCATCATGAGTTTGATCGCGGTGCTGATTCGGTCGACCTCGCCGGGGCCAATTTTCTTTACTCAGGAGCGGGTAGGACTGAATGGCCAGCCCTTCCGCATGTATAAATTTCGCTCCATGAGAATGAGTTCTTCTTCCGATAGCGATACCCTCTGGACGCGCGAGGCGGACCCTCGCCGGACGGCTCTCGGAAGCTTCCTGCGCAAGACGAGCCTGGATGAGTTGCCGCAGTTCATTAATGTCTTGAAGGGGGACATGAGCGTCGTAGGCCCTCGCCCCGAGCGGCCTCATTTCGTGCAAAAATTCCGGGAGGAAGTCGGCCGGTACAACCTCCGCCACTGCCTCAAAGTGGGAATCACGGGCTGGGCCCAGGTCAATGGCTGGCGCGGCGATACCTCCATCGAAAAGCGGGCCGAGTGCGACCTGTACTACCTCCAGAATTGGTCCTTCCTTCTTGACTTGCGGATCATCGTCATGACGATCTTTTCGGCATTGATTGGGAAAAACGCATACTAATAGAAGGCTTCTTGGAAGAATAGAGTGGCGTTGCTGCGCTGTTCCGCTCCTAGTTCGGCGCCTTGAAATGGGCTTCTAACACAGAACAGATCGACGTCTCAAGATTCTTGTTCGATTCCAATTCCCAGTATTCGCGCTGTTGCGCAAACTGATCCCCATTTTGACCATAGCCGCGGAAACTGGCATGAATCACTGTGCGCGCGAACCCCTCCGCCACCTGCACCGTGGAGATCTGCACCAAGGCTTCTCCTCCTGACCAGTTTACCCTCCTGAGATTTGCGTTCTTATCGGTGAAACTGAGCAGTTCATCCTTGCTTAGCTCACGCGAGAACGACCAGGATTCTTCCGTCAGATGTTCCTCCCCGATTTTCCATTGCTGGTTCCGAACGTAAGACTGCAAGTATTCTTGAATGTCCAACGGCGGAAATGCCAGTTCAACGCACCCCGCCGTCTTCTTTAGGGCATCTTCCTTTGCATTCTTTGGCCGTTTTTTCTTGCCTTCAGGTCCAGTCCTGTCCCACCCCCCCGCACACGGCCTCGCAACGACCCTCGGGCCCGCGTCTTGGCTAGGTAAAGCAGCTGACCCTGACAGCAACAAAGAAAACAAGAGATAAAGCATCATGAGTCGTAGTGTACCGAAGAATTGTCTTCCATTCCGGCCGACTTCGTCCCCAAAGGATACCCTTTAATAAGGATCGCCGAAACTCGGCCACTCGCGCCTCGGATGGACTTCAAGGTAGCGGCCTAAGACAACCAGATTTGCGCAATCAGAAGGATAAGTAGGATAAGTCACGGAATGTCGAGGGCCAAGTGCGGTCCGACCTCTATACCACTTTCTTTTCAGGAGTCGCCAAATCACTCTTTCCAATAGACCCAATTAAGGAATTGCTTGACAGCTTCCATCATATGGTGGTACAGCGGCTATACCTATTCTGTGGGGGAGGTTCTCATGCAGCCCAATGTCAAAGCAACGCCGGGGTGTGTCACCTTGGCCAATCTGGTTCGAGTTCTGGCGGTGGTCAGTGTGGCCCTGCTCGTCAGTGTCACAGCCCACCCGCAGGGTAGTACGGGCAGAATTCTGGGTGTCGTCACTGACCAGTCCGGCGGCAACGTCGCGGGCGCCAACGTGACCATCACGGACGTCGCCCGCGGTGTTTCGCAGACTCTGACCACCGATTCGGATGGGGCTTACGTTGCATTGAACCTTCTGCCCAGCACGTATAGCGTGCGAGCCGAGTTCAGAGGCTTCAAGGTTTTCGAGCGCAAAAACATCTTGGTAGAAGTAGGCAAGGACGTGCGCATCGACCCCGTGCTTCAGACTGGTTCGGCGACCGAGACGATCACCATTACAGAAGAAGTTCCCATGCTGGACACCACCTCCACCACTTTGGGCGGGACGATCAGCAATGAAATTATCAACGACCTCCCGCTGAATGGCCGCAACTATCAGAACCTCATCTCCCTGCGCCCCGGAACTGCGATCTATCCCGGCGGCGGCCCTTGGACTCAGACCACCAATGGCATACGTCCGGAAGACACTAGTTTCATCGTCGACGGCATCACCAACGACGAAGCTTTCATGGGCCTGAGTGTCACCAACGCCGCCGCCGTCCTCGGTGACGCGGCAACTCTTATTCCAATCGATGCGATTCAGGAGTTCAATACGCAAGTCAACCCCAAGGCTGAATTTGGATGGAAGCCTGGCGCCATCACCAGCGTCGGCTTGAAGTCTGGCACCAATCAGATTCACGGTACCGCGTACGCCTTCGGCCGCTCCGACTCCTTTGATGCTCGCAACTATTTCGATCCCGTTGGAACTCCAAAGACCCCCGTGGAACTCGAACAATTTGGCGGCACCGCTGGCGGGCATATCATCAAGGACAAGCTCTTTTACTTTGGAGGATTCGAAGCCCAGCGATATACCGTCGGCAACTCGCTTCCAGGGCACGCCCCAACGTCAGTCACGGCGACCAGCGGCCCCAACCCACCTGGCTTTCATTGCGTTAAGCTCACCACTGGCGACTGCAGTATTAGCAGCTTCGACGCCGCTAAGGACCTTGGCATGCAAAATATCGCCGTGAATCCGCTCAGCGCTTATTTGCTCGGCTTTTATACTCCCAACACCGCACAGGGAACATTCGTAGCCCTCACTTATCCAAACGAAAATAGCTCGAAGAATGCTTTGGGGAAGGTCGATTACCACATCAACGACCATAACTCCCTGAGCGGCTCCTATTTCTTCGGCAATGACACGATCATCGGCATGGATTCCAATGAACTCCTCGCGCAATTCCGCACCAGAGTCCATTCCCGCGCACAAACCGCCGCCGGCCATTGGGCTTGGACGCCTAGTTCCACTTGGGCTAATGAACTTCGCGGTGGTCTTACCCATTACACTCTCCAGATTCTCCCCAGCGATACCGCTTTCCCCTACGTCATCAACACGGGCATTTCCAATCCACTCTTGCACGGCATACCTAATATCAAAATGACCGGATTCACCGAACTAGGGGCCTTCCACAACTTTCCAAAGATTGTCGGGCCCGACAAGGTCTACAGCTTTGTTGATCAGGTCTCCTACTTGCGCGGCAAGCATGCCTTCAAATTCGGCGGCGAGCTCCGTAGGGATTTGGTCCATCAAGCTACTTTCCGGGGCGGGCGGGGCCGGATCACATTTCCTAATCTGGAGGCTTTCCTTGCTGGCACTCCATCCGCTGCTGCTTTCTTGGGTGGAGATCCCACCCGGAACATTTCGCAGTGGCTTTATGCTGGCTATGCGCAGGACGACTGGCGTATTACCAAGCGAGTGACTCTCAATTTGGGGCTGCGCTACGAACTCCAGGGTGTCCCCACGGAAGCCAACAATCTATTCGGAAACTGGGAGCCTTCTGTTGGCTTTGAACAGGTGGGCAAGAACATCAGTTCTATCTACAAACGCGATAACAAGAATTTCTCACCGCGCGTCGGCATAGCTTGGGACATTACCGGCAACGGTACCACCGTCGTTCGCCTCGGCGGGAGTATTGTTTACGATGTGCTACCCATGAGTACGTTCCTGTCTCAACAAAACCTCCAAAGTGGCCCCGTACTCTTTGGCTTCGCCGTCGTTCCCACTGGAGCCACGATCATCACTTGTCCAGCGGCTCCTTCCGCGGGTGGCAACTGCCCCGTTACCCCTGTCACCACGCCTGGCATTGGAAACATCTTCAGCACCGGGATCAACGTCCCACTATCTGGTCCGGGGAGCCTCAATTGGTCAAATCAAACCACCCAAATCTATCCCACCAACGTCTCTGGACTTGTTCAGTGCGGCGACGGAATCGGAACAGACCCAGGCCCTTGCAACACCTTCGCTATGAACCGCAATTTCCGCACTCCTTATGTAGAGAACTGGACTCTGGGCATCCAACATTCTTTCTCTGGCAAACTGGCGCTCGACGCCACCTACGTTGGCAATCACGCGGTAAAACTTCCCGGCGTCATTGATCTCAATCAAGCTCCTCCGACTCCGGGCGCAAACGGCACTCTACCCTTTGCCGCCAACTACCCATATCTCGGCCAAATTAACTACCTCTCGAATATTTACGGTTCGACTTACCACGGTTTACAAACCACTCTCACTGCCCGCAACTATCATGGCCTCGATTTTGTGGCGGGGTACACCTATTCACACGCCCTGGATGACCTGTCCTCAAACTGGGTTGCATTCCTCCCCCAAGACAGCGCACATCCGCTCTTGGAACATGCCAGCGGCGACGAAGATCTTCGCCACCGCTTTACATTTTCCGTGACCTATACGCTCCCTGAGATGAAGACCAAGAGTCAACTCTTGGAAGGCTGGCAAGTCAATACCATCATTACCGCGCAATCTGGACAGCCGTGGAATGTCAATGATCAGTCCAATAACTTTAGTGGAGTCAACGAAAACACCGACCGCTGGAATTTCTACGGAAATCCATCTGATTTCAAATCGCAAGGACCCAACGGTCTGCCATTTTTCTCGGGCACTAGCAACGCCGCTTGTCAAGCGAAGGCTAAAGCTCTCGACGGGTCGAATGCGGCTACACCATACACGGCCTCGCTCAGCGCCGCTGGCTGCTACGCCATCGGCAATTCAATCCTGATTCCGAATGGATTCGGTACCTTCGGCACGATGGGTCGCAACATCTTCCGCGATACGGGTTTCCACAACGTCGATCTCTCCGTTAGCAAGAGTTTCAAATTCGGGGAACGAGCCAAAGCGCAGTTCCGCGTAGAAACTTTCAACATTTTCAATCATCCTAATTTCGCCAATCCGAATGGCGGCACCAGTACCTATGGCCAAGGGGCGACTGCCGATCCATCACAGCCTGGTTTGTTCGGCTGCGGCTGCGCCACGCCAGACAACGCCGCCTTCAACCCCGTCCTTGGTTCCGGCAGCAACCGCGCGATCCAGCTGGGATTGAAGTTCATCTTCTAACCGCCGCTGGGCGGATAGAAATCGAGTAGGGGCCGGACATTTTTCCGGCCCCTATTTCATGTATCAGGGAATACCAAGATTCTTGGGAGGCTACAGGATCCATGAGACGCATCCCCTTCGTCACCAATGGTTTCGTTATCGGCATTGCGTTCTGCTTCAACTTGGCTTTCCTGTCTCTCAGCCCCACCATTCCTGCCGCCGACGATCAATCCGTCCTACAAGCCGACCATGAATTTGTCCAAGCTGCTGCAAAAGGTGACACAGCTGCGGTCGGCAAAGTGCTCGACGCGGATTTTACCTGGACGGACGCGGACGGAAAGACTCGCGCCAGAGCGGAAGTCCTCGCCTCTCTTCCCACGCCTGCGCTTGGCAACGAGACCGGCGCGCAAGTGAAGCAACAGATTCACAGTCAGGCCGGCGCCGTGATGTCCGGTCGTGATAAGACTCATGTCCTCCGTATCTGGGTACGACGCCCCACAGGCTGGCGTTTGCTCGTCTATCATGAAGTGACTCTCGGACGTCAAGCTCCGGGTCCATCCGCTCCTGGCGTGAAGGATTGCGAGAATCCCTGCAAAACACTTCCCTTCAAGCCCAGAAACGAAGCCGAGCAAGCCATCGTCGCCTCGTGGCAAGCGCTGGAGACCGGCGTCACTAATCACGACGCCGCAGCCTGGTCTCCGCATATCGCTGATGAGTTCGTCATGCTTGGCTCGAGCAACGATCATCCTCTCAGCAAGGCCGACCGTATTGCGACTCTCAATCTGCAGAAGCAGACCGGCTTCGGTTCCGCGCCGGCCCCGCTGGTTTCCGCGCAGATGTTTGACTTTGGAGATGCCGTGGTGATGACTTCCCGGCATCAGCCCTACGCTGGCAAACCTGTTCATGTGAGCCGCCTGTGGATCAAGCGCAACGGCCAGTGGATTATGACGATCAGCTACCAGACGACCATGCAAGCCGCTCCAGCCAAAGCCGGCTAGAATTCCGAAATTCCCACGTTCGGTTTACAATGCTTGTGATGCAGGTGTCTCCCTCCACCTGAATCACATCACTCGTTGCAGGAGGCCCCGTGCAAGCCACGCTTCTCGATCGCCGCAGTTTTCTCCGCGTTTCCGCCGTCGCCGGAGGAGGCATCCTCCTCGCCCTCCATCTCGATCCCGTCGCCGAAGTCTTTGCCCAGTCGCCGCAGCTCCCGCCCGCCGCGTTCTTGCCAACCGCGTTTCTCCGCGTCAGCGCTGACGGCATCGTCACCATCATGGGTAAGAATCCCGATATCGGCCAGGGCGTAAAAACCAGTCTCCCCATGATCATCGCCGACGAACTTGACGTCGACTGGAAAGCCGTCCGCATTGAGCAGGCCGATCTCGACGAAACGAAATACGGTCCGCAGCGCGCCGGTGGCAGCACTTCCACTCCCACCAATTGGGATCCGCTGCGCCGCGTCGGCGCCGCCTGCCGCCAGATGTTCGTTATCGCCGCCGCGCAAACCTGGTCCGTCCCCGAATCCGAATGCCAGACCTCCTCCGGCCGCGTGACTCATCAGCCGTCAAAGCGCACTCTTAGTTACGGCGCGCTCGCGGAGAAAGCCGCCACCTTGCCGCCGCCCGATCTCAAATCCGTCAAGCTCAAGGATCCCAAAGATTACAAAATCATCGGCCAGCCCATTCACGGCGTCGAAAACGTTTCTATCGTCACCGGAAAAAATCTTTACAGCATCGACTACAAGGTTCCGGGAATGTTGTATGCCGTCTATGAAAAGTGCCCCGTCTACGCGGGAAAGTGCGAGGGCGCCAACCTCGATCAGATCAAGGCCATGCCCGGTGTGCGCCATGTCTTTGAAGTCGAGGGTACGCAAGATTTGCTTGGCTTGCATTGGGGCGTTGCAGTTGTCGCCGACACTTGGTGGCAAGCCAACACTGCGCGCAAGAAGCTTCAGGCCAAATGGAATGAAGGCCCTACCGCCCAGCAAAGCAGCGCCGGCTTCGCCCGCCGAGCCGATGAACTTTCCAAACAAGCGCCCGCCATCACCGTCCGCAACGACGGTGACGCGGAAAAAGCACTCCAGTCCGCCTCGAAAACCGTCGAGGCCGCCTACTCCTATCCCTTCCTCGCGCACGCCCCCATGGAGCCCGAAAATTGCCTCGCGCATTACCACGACGGCAAAATGGAATTCTGGTCCCCCAGTCAAACTCCCGAGTCCGGCCGCCAGCTCGTCGCCAAAGTCTTCAACATTCCCCACGACGACATCATCGTGCATCTGAAGCGCGCCGGCGGCGGATTCGGCCGCCGCCTCACCAACGACTACATGCTCGAAGCCGCCGCCATCGCCAAGCAAGTCGGCGTTCCCGTCAAGCTCCTCTGGACCCGCGAAGACGATTTTCACCACGATCACTATCGCCCTGCCGGTTTTCATTACCTCAAGGCCGGCCTCGATTCCTCCGGCAAACTCGTCGCTTGGCGCAACCACTTCGTCAGCTTTGGCGAAGGCCAGCAGTTCGCTCCCTCCGCCGACATTTTCGGCAACCAATTTCCCGGAACCTTCCTGCCAAACTTTTTCTTCGGCGCATCCCTCATGCCGCTCGGTGTGCCCACCTACGCCATGCGCGCTCCCCGCAGCAACGCCTTCTCCTGGGTCTTCCAATCCTTCACCGACGAGCTGGCGCACGCCGCGGGAAAAGATCCCGTTCAGTTTCGCCTAGACCTCTTGAACTCTCCGCGCATTCCGACCGCAACTCCGTCGGCGAATCCGGCGGAAGCCGATGTCGACGCCGCCCGCATGAGCGGCGTGCTCAAACTCGTCGCCGAAAAATCCGGCTGGGGCACACGGAGACTTCCCAAAGACACCGCCATGGGCGTCGCCTTCCAATTCGCTCACCGTGGCTATTTTGCGGAAGTCGTCGAGCTGCGCGTCGACACCAACAAGAAAATAAAAGTAAATAAAGTTTGGGTGGCAGGCGACGTCGGCAGCCAGATCATCAATCCCAGCGGCGCCGAAAATCAGGTCCGCGGCGCCGTCATCGAGGGCCTAAGCCACGTCATGTCCTACGAAATCACCATCGACGCCGGCCGCGCCGTCCAAAGTAATTTCGACGGATATCCGCCCGTGCGTATGAATCAAGTCCCGTCGGAGATCGAAGTCCATTTCCTGAAGAGCGACAATCCGCCGACAGGTCTCGGAGAACCCGCCCTCCCGCCGGTTCTCCCCGCCGTCTGCAACGCCATCTTCGCCGCCACCGGCGAGCGCATTCGTTCCTTGCCGCTCTCCAAACACGGTTTCTCTTGGGCCTAGTTTTGAGTTTTGTAGGGGCGGACTTCAATCCGCCCTTCTTGTCGCGGTGAGTCCACTTCATTGTTCGTCGTGGTTCTGTAAGAACCACAAGCTACTCATACCGCAGCGCCACCAGCGGATCCACATTCGCCGCCCGCCGCGCCGGAAGCCAGCAGGCCATCAGCCCGGTAATGACCAGCAGCAGCGGAACGCACGTGAGCGTCCACGGATCGTACGCCGACACTCCCCAAAGTTGCGTTGCAATCACGCGCCCGAGCGCCAGGCTCGCGATCAGCCCCAGCCCCACGCCAATCCCCACTAATCGCAGCCCCATGCGAACCACCAATCCCAGAACGTCCGAGCCCTTCGCTCCCAGCGCCAGGCGTATCCCTATTTCCTGTGTTCTCCGCGCCGTCGTATACGCCAGCACGCTATAAACTCCCAGCGTCACCAGCACCAGCCCAATCGAACTGAAGATCGTCATCAACAAAAATCCAAATCGCGGTCCCGCATACGAAAACTGGCTGATGTACCCCTCCATCGTTCCCGCAAGCGTCACCGCCACATTGGCATCCGTGGCCCAGATTTCATGTTCCACCGCACTCAACATCGTCAGCGGTTCTCTCGCTGTCCGCACCAGGATTCCGCGGAACGACGAGCCCGTCACCGTGTACGGCACCCAAATTTCCGGGTCAACCGGGTCCTGCAGCCCGCGATTCTTCACGTCCGCCACCAGCCCGATGATTTCAAACGTCGGCTCTTTCACCGCGTCTTCAAACTCCGCCAACTGCGCGATCCTCACTTGCTTCCCAATCGGGTTCTCATTTCCCAAATATTTTTTCACGAACGTCTGGTTCACAAGCGCCAGCTTCCGCGCTCCACTCACTTCCGCTTCCGTGAAGCCTCTGCCATCCACGAACTGGATTTTCAGCGTCGGAAAATATCCCTCGCTGACCAGTTCAAACATGGCGTTCCATTTTTCCGCGTGCGTCTTCCCGGGAATCTCGATGTCGCTCGGAATTCCTCCATACGGTGGCAGCGTGGTCGTTTCCGTCGCATCCACTACTCCCGGCAGCGCCTTCAACCGCTGCAGCAGCGGCCGGTAGAATCCCGTTACCTGGTCCGCCGTCTTGTAACGGTCCGTCGGCAGCGGCAGCCTGGCCACCAGAACATGATCCGGCTGCACTCCCAACTTCACGTCCCGCAGCGCCACAAAGCTCCTCATCAGCAGTCCCGCCGCAACCAGTAGCGTCAGCGAAAGCCCCACTTCCAGCACCACCACCGCGTCGCGCAGCCGCCCATGCCGGAATCCGCCAGTGATCCCCTTGCCGCTATCCCGCAATGGTTCGTTCAAATCCTTGCGCGCCGCCTTCAACGCCGGCACCAGCCCGAACACCAGCGCCGTCAGCACCGACGTCACCAGCGTGAACGCCAGCACCGGCATATTCAGCCGGATCACCGCTTCCGCTGGAATGATATTCTGCGGCATCAGCGCCACCAGGGATTTCAGCCCGCCCCACGCCAGCAGCGTGCCTACCGCCGCTCCGCCGATCGCCAGCAGCAAACTCTCCACCAAGAGTTGCCGGATCAATCGCCACCGGCTCGCCCCCAGCGCCGACCGGATCGCAAACTCTTTTTCCCGCGTGGTCGCCCGCGCCAGCAACAGGTTCGCCACGTTTCCGCAGCCGATCAGCAGCAACAGCCCCACCGCCGCCAGCACGATATAAAGCGTGGTCTTGAATCTTCCCACCACCGTGTTCGCAAGCGAATCCATCTGCACCGTAAAGTGCTTCGGGTATTCCGTCGGGTACACTGTCGCGAGCCGCTTTGCGATCACCGCAAAATCCGCTTCCGCCTCTTTCACTGTGATGCCCGGCTTCAGGTGCCCCAGCATCCACCAGCGTTGCAGAAACGCCCCAGCCACTACCTTGCTTGTCGCAGCCCGGCTGGGCTTCGCTGGAATCCACATTTCCGCATCGCCCCATCCAAATCGCGGCGGCATAATCCCAATCAATGTCCGCGATTCCCCATTCAAAACAAACGTTTTATTCACAATTCCCGGATCGGCGCCAAAGCTCTTCACCCACGTCTTGTAGCGCAGCACGAACACCGGAGGTGCGCCCGGTTCGTAATCCGCAGGCTGCATCACCCGCCCGAGCTGCGCCGGCATCCCCAAAAACTCAAACGTCCCCGGCGTCACGAAGTTCCCGTCGAAGCGCTCCGTCCCCTCTCCCGATCGATACAACACGTCCGTCCGGTCATTAGCGATCGCTCGGTCAAACGCATGATTCTGCTCCATATAATCCAAGAGCTCCGGCCCGATGAACACCGGCCGCCCCCCGGGCTCGCTCCTTTCGGAGTCATGGATGAACACCGAATAGAACCGCTGCGCATCCGGGTACGGGAACGGCTCCATCATGACGTTATCGATCACGCTAAAGATTGCCGTGGATGCCCCAATCCCCAGCGCCAGCGTAAGTACCGCGATCACCGCAAATCCCGGCGTCTTACCCAGGTTCCTCACCGCATACCGTACATCCTGCCCCATCGTTCCCATCTTCGCCCCCCAGTCTGCTAGCCCCCGCTTCGATCATCCCCGCCCCAACCTGGCTCCCCTAACGGCGGGCTTTAGCCCCCCGCGCCCGTAGGGGCGGGCTTAGCCCCGCTGCCCGTAGTGGCGGGCTTCAGCCCGGCTCCTTGCGGCTTGTCCTAAGCTCAACCGAACGACACCCGTTCCATTTCTCCTTCAATGTACGTACTCCCTCGCAATTAAGTTCGACGCCACAGCATCAAATATGTCGCCAACCGCACCAAAGTCTGCACAGGCACACCCGTTCGTCCTTCGCCACTCTCCACGTGGCTACCCTTGGCTTGGAATTTGCAGTTTTTGCAGGGGGGCGGGCCTTGGCTCGCCCCCCTGTCTTCGGATTTTTATAGCTGCGATCTCAACTCGTCATCTTGCCTTTCATTGGCAGCGGTCCGCCGGCTCGGCCGGAAAGTTTCCATGGACGCCTGGGCCTGGATAGTTTCCTTGGATGCACGGAATCGCCTTCAAATACTCGTAGATCGCTCGAATGTCATGGTCCGACATGTGTTGATAAATGGGCCATGGCATGATCTGCAGAAGATCTCCATCGAACGGCGGGACTGGTGGGAAGCAGTTTGTGGTTACGCTCATGGAACAGTTTGGATGAAGGTGATCGAAGTCTTTGCCGGTCCTAAGGATGGTAAGGAATTCTTCGAACGTGTGCTCCCCTTCAGGCAATCCGGTCTTCGTTGACGGCGTCAAGTTGCGGGTAACAATGTCAGGAGAAGGTGGCCCAGATATCGGACCGAAATTCCGTCCTCCGCCCAAGTAGGTTGCCGGATTGACCTTCTCCGACTGCCCAAAGTACGGGTTTCCGCCACTGGCGAATTCAGTTGGCGGCCCGGCGCTGTGGCAGCCATTGCAATCTGCCTGCGCGTTCACGATATAACTTCCTATTCCTACCAATCTCCGGTTCTTCCCCTCCAGGTTCAGCGGGACCGGTGCGATTTCGAGTCCCCGCTCGATCCTGGAGTCGGAGTCGTCGCCTCGGTCTTCCGCCTTTCCGCGTGGCGAACTGAACAGCATTCCAGCGATAGCCACTCCTGCGCACGCCACCGTCACACACAAAGCCTTGAGCCTTTGTCCTTGCGTCATGTGAATTTCCTTTCTTCTTTCCTCCGTAGACCTGATGAACCGTTCGGGGGGACTCGGAACGGATGGAGGGAGAGTTGCCGCGTACTCTATGCCCGTCGCCCAGCGCCAGTCAAGTCAACCTTCTGTTACATTCGGCGACACTGCGGACCGGAATATTCGTGTCCGCCAGCACGCGCCTCATGACCAATTTCGAATTTCTGCTTTCTAGTTTCTGCCTTCTAGTTTCTAGTTTTCCTTTCTCCCCTCCGGCCATTGACAATGGTACAATATATGCTACCTTTAGGAAGATGCTTGATATCCGCGAGTATCTGGACCGCCACGGACAGAGCCCTTTTCACGCGTGGCGTGGCAAGTTAAACCCAGAAGCGCGGCGGAAAGTAACTACCGCGCTATTCCGCGTTGGACTTGGGAACTTTTCCAACGTTCAGGGCGTCGGAGGCGGCGTTTTTGAGTGCAAGATCAACTTCGGTCCCGGCTACCGGGTATATTTCGGGAAAGACGGCGAGCAGATTGTGATTCTTCTTGGCGGTGGCACGAAGCAACGGCAACAGAACGACATCACTCTGGCCCTCGGCCGCTGGGAAGACTACAAGCAGAGGAAAAAGCACCAGAAAGAGGAGGCATAAACATGGCTTTGACGCGAGATTTCAGGGAAACCGTTCAAGCGGATATGAAACGCGATCCTGCCTTTCGAAGAGGGATTCTTACCGACGCCGTCGAAAGCCTTCTCTCCGGCGAAGTATCGCTCGGCAAAGAGCTCTTGCGTGACTACATCAATGCCATCGTCGGCTTTCCCAAGCTCGCCGCTCGTACCAGGATTCACGTAAAGACTCTTCACCAGATGTTTGGCCCCAACGGGAATCCCACGGCCAGCAAACTCTTTCAAATCGTCGCCTATCTGCAGCAAGCCGAAGGCGTGCGCTTCGAAGTCCGCTCTACACGCGCTGCCTTCCGCACCAAGCCTCGCCGCTCCTCCCGCTCATTTACACGCCCAGAAAGGTGACCGATGGCAAGGAAATCATCCGCATCATCAGCGCGCGCCAGGCGGCCCGCAAAGAACGCCAAGCCTATGCCGGATAGCAAGCTCGACTTCTCCGACATTCCCAAATCGACCACCGCCGAACTGCGCCGCGCTCGCAGAGTCGGCCGCCCCGCCTCGGGCAACGCAAAGCAGCTCATCGCCATTCGCATCGCCCCGCAACTCCTCTGCCAGCTTCGCCGCATGGCCGCCAAGCAATCCAAGCCCTACCAAACCCTAATCCACGAACTCCTAGAAAAATCCGCCCGCAAAGTCGCCTAGCCTAATCCGCCGCGTCCTTAGCCCGCTCTCTGCCTTCTAGCGGCGAGTTTACCTCGCACGTTTCCTAATTCTCCCGTGTTCGTTCATAACCCCTACGCCCGTGCCCTCGGTGTACTCGATCGCTTCCTTAACTAGGTCATTCGGGACAGCCAGGTACCTTGCTTTGCCGCTGCCTTGGAGTTGGCGAACACCTTCCTTCAACTTCCCGGCACCGACCTCCACCTCGATTGCCTGCGTCGGCGTACGGATGTCGACTCCCTTGTCCGACTGGCAGACCGTATCCTTCTTATCCGCGATTTCATTTGCGATTCTGTCGTGCTTGGTCAGTCCCATGATGCTCTCCTCCTTACTCCTTTGTGGTCAAGGTTATCCTGTAGGCGTAGACGAACCGAGTGGTATAGTCGCCCCCTCCAGCGCCGCCTTTGGTTTCCAAAGTATTGACGAAGAATTCCTCAACGTCACGGGCGATGGATGAACTGTCACAGCCCTGGAAAATCCAGCGACCGTTCTCCTCATTCACATTATGGTCGACGAAGAGCCTTCGCCGAGGATCGGAGGCAATCCCCACATACCAGTCCGAATACACTCCTCCCCAGCCGTCGATATAGTCTTTGATCGCTTGCTTGGCCGTCTGCTTCGTTATCGTCATTGCTCAACCGCTCCTTTCCAATCCGGACGCAGGCCTCGTTCTCATAGATGACTGCTCTCCACGTGCCACCCGGTCATTTCGTCTACATGTAGCCGCCTCGGGCAAGCCTCCGGCCTAGGTGTTCCAGAGAACCTATCTCCTCCTGCGTCTGTCGCGACGACCAGGATGCCAATTCACGTCAGGGTTCGAGCGCCCGTATATGATTGCCGACGAGTTCTGGTTTTTTGCCAAAAAAAGCTGGCAAATTCCGAACTTCGGGCGGCATAAAAGGATAGGAATGGCTGACGCGAAAGATCGCGCTGCAGAAATCCTTCGCGGACCAGAGGGTGGGGGCATATATCTCTCACTGCTGGACTTCGCGCAGAAGCTCGCTAGGCGGTATGGGTGGAAGTTGGGAGGAAGCCTACCCCAATCGCGTTCGCCCGACGAGGTAGTGAAAGATGTCGTCATCAAGGTCCTAGAAGGAAATCGCGTCTGGGACGAAACGAAAGAGCCCTCCCTAGTCAACGCACTGAAAGGCATGGTAAGGAGTGATTTAGGGCACCTTTTTACTGGATACGAGGCCACTCATTTGGAGCCGATCGCAAAGTCTCTCCCCGATGGCTCCGAGCGAGCGGCAGACGACTTCCCCACAAGCGAAGCGAATCCCGAGCAGATCCTGCTGCAGCGAGAGCAATCCGGCCTAGAAATTGTTGCATTGGATATGATTCTCGAGGAGGTGCAGGGCAACGCAGACTTGGAAAGAGTATTCCTGGAACTATACGAAAGCGATAGTCTGCAGGAAGTGGCGCGGCGCTCCGAGCTGCCGATGGATAGGGTCTACTCGGTTCGCCGTGAACTCGAGAGGATCGCAACAAGGATCACACCCCAACGCGTCGCCCGTGAAGCGAGGAATAGGAGGAAGCCATGAACGAAGACGAAAAGCGCAACCGGGAGGCAGCCCAATTCCTCGACAACCTTACAGCGTTCCTCCTCGATGATCGGTCGAAAGAAGAGATTCTAGAAAGTTTGCAGGCACAGGGCGTGGACACCGAAGAGCGGCTAAGAGAATTTAGCCAAATTCTTTCCGAGCACGCTCCGACATGGCGCGAGAGGGCTTCGCGCGCACGTAGGCTGGCTAAAGTAGAATTCCAGCACGAGCAGGTTAAGGTTCGACGGAACCGAAATGAGGTTATGCGCGAGATTCAGGCGTTAGTCGAGTCCATGCGAGCTCAAGGTTTTCCTCTCGAAGCAGGTGCCTTTCATCGTAAATTCAAAGAGGCCACAGACCAGGACCTCGAATCACTGCTAGAAGACCTAAGGATTCAGCGTGACCTTGCCCTCCGAAAAGAGAGGGATGCGAACCTCGATGACTGAAGTTTCAATTCCAAGAATAAAAGCGGGCACAATCGTGCGAGATCTCAAGATCACGGCCCCTGACGAAATCTCCATCGAGGACATCGCCTGGACCCGAGGCGCTCTTGTTATCGAGGATGGCCTGAGGGGAGCCGATGCCCGACTTATCCACACTCCTGGCATTCGGCCCGCGATCATCCGAGTAAATGCGACCATCTCCCCTCCCGGTAGAAAGCGCTTCGCAATTGCTCACGAACTTGGCCATCTAGAGCTCAAGCACAGCCCTGGCGGATTGATCGAATGCGCGGACAGGGAGTTCCTATTGTGGTACAAGTCGCAGAATGAAAAAGAAGTAGAGGCGAATGTCTTCGCTGCCGAGCTGCTTATGCCCGAGAAATTCTTCAGCCGAAAACTGGAAAAAACTTTGCCGAGTATGGAGTTGGTAGAACTACTCGCAGAAGAATTTCAAACGACACTGACAGCCGCAGCCATTCGCTACATAGACCTCTGCGGAGAGAGATGCGCACTCGTATTTTCAACCGATGGCGTAATCGTTTGGTCTCATAGAAGTCCTGAGCTTCACCATTGGATCCCTCCAAAACGCAAATTGAGTTCGTTCAGCTATGCTGCGGACTTCTTCAGCAAAGGCACAGTCCCCAGGAACATGGAAACAGTCCGTCTGGACGCATGGGTTGAGGGCGGCTCCGAATGGGAGCAGATGAAGGAGCAATCGCGTGCCCTATCATCCTACAATTCCGTCTTGACACTCTTGTGGCTTCCCTGATGGGGTTTGTCGTCTCCTTTGTGCCGTGGTCACGTGTGACAACGTTTGAGCTTAAGCCTGCCGGCGTTGACTCTTCCCCGCTAATCCCGCGCCGCCCGCATTGAAACGCAATCGATCGCACGCGCACTACCTGCTAGTGGTTCGAGGTGCGGAATCAACCATGAGTCCAGAGGATGCCATAGACCGAATTCTTGAGCTTTCAGCCGAGGCTCAAACGAGGAGACGCGAAGCCCCCGGGAACTCCTCGGCGTTTCACAAATTGACGGGAGCGGTATTAGCCTACGGCCAGGCACTGGACCTTCTCACAAAACTTCGCAAGGAGCCCTACTGGAAGCAAGCCACCCCGGGAGCTCCGCTGACCGCACTCGAGCTACCTTTCGCTGGCATCTTTGGTTCTCCCCGCTAACCCGCGCCGCCCGCATTCCCCGGCTCCCTCGTCCCTTCGTCCTCCAATATTTTCGCCGCCGTTCGCCATTTCTGCTTTCTAGTTTCTGCCTTCTCGTTTCTGCTTTCTAGTTTCTGCTTTCTAGTTTCTTCTTCCGTCCCCAGTGAACTCTACCCCTTTGTTTTCTTCCCTTTGCAAGACCATTCGAACGTCGTTGCAACTCATTCCATTTAAATACGTTATTTGTTACTTGACAATATAAGTATTTTGTGGTACCGTGGCTCGTGAATTCTCGACCCCATCCCCGCCGCAGTTCTCTGTCTCCTAATCTACTCTCGTTCGATCTCCCTGCCGCTCGCCCTGAGGGAAGGGCAACCCCTCTAGAATCAACACTTGTGGAAGTGTTCATTCTAAATAGCTTAAACCCCTTTAGAATCAAGACATACTGGGCACGGCTCCATTTTGCACAATTTTTGTGCAGTTTAAACCCCTTTAGAATCAACACTTGCAAAAGTGTATCAAAACAAACGACTTTAACCACCTTTAGAATCAACACTTATGAAAAAACACGGGCGTGGGGGAGGCTTTACTCTGTGTCTCTATGGCTTGGTCCGTCTTCCATCTTCCGTACACTCTTCCAAGTTCCGGGGGTGTGGGGGTATTCTTCCCATTCTGGAACCCACTGTCTCCGCGAAACCTCTGCGTCTCAGCGTCTCTGCGTTATCCTTATTCTTCTCCCCTCCGAATCGCAGATCCCGACCTGGTCGGGACGTTCAAACGTTTCCACTCCGTTTCTCCCTAATCCTTTTCGTCTCCTCAAACCCTCAAACTTTCAAACCTTCAAACGTTCAACCGTTCCCCGCTTCCAGCTTCCTCACCAGCCACGGGATAATCACCTGCCGGAAAATCACCGGGTCCGGCCACACTTTCACCTGCCGTCCCAGATGCCCGCCCTGCGGATTGATCCACGCCTCTTTCGGCACGTCGCCACTGCTCAAAATCAAATAGAGGTCCGAAATCGGAACCTGTGTATCCAGGACTCCTCCGATGATCAACATCGGCGCGGTTGGTTTTCCGAGCAGCTGCTGTTCCACGAGGGACAACTTGGGAAACCGGGCCACCATGTCGTCCAGGTTGTTCACACCTTCGATGATGGACATAAACGCCGGCGCATGATCGAACAGATACTCTCTGTTCCCAAACATGGAGTTCAGCATGTAATCTTTCTGAAAGAAGAGATGTGCTGGCGGGGACTGCACGCTCGCGGCCTTCAGGCGCGCCCGCTCCACGATGGCCAGCTTTGTTCCCCAGTAAGCGCCCCAACTGACTCCGTGAACGGCAATTCTCGTCTTATCCACTTCCGGCCTGGTTTGCAGATAGTCGAGCACGCGCGAGAACATGCGATCCGCTGTTGGGCTTACTTTGATCGGCGCCTGGCCAGTCCCCGGCCCGTCGACTGCAAAAAAACCGACCCCGTACGGCAGGATGGCACTGAAGTTTTCGGAAAGATCTTCCTTGCGGCTATCCAAGCCGCTGATCGCCAGCACCAGCGGCACGGGGCCCGGCGCATTTTTCGGCAGCCGCAAGTAGCCGACGATCTCGGAGCCCTCAAAAGGAATCCGCACGATCTCCAGGGGCGGGTCCCAGAAGCGTGCGTGAGCGCGGAATGCCTCGATCGCTTTGGCATAGGCGCGTTGCTTTCCCGGAGAAGCCGGCACGGGCCAGCGGCCAAAGGAGTAGATGCGCCACGCCCGGATGTAATCCGCGTTGGCCTTCGCGGGATCGCTCTTCTCCAGCGAGAGCGCTTCCGCCATGTAGCGGTCGGCGACCGCCATGAATGCCGCCGCCCATTCGTCTTTGTCCGTGGTCTTTATGGAAGCAAACGCCTCGCGCACATCGGCGGGATCGAGCCCGATCAGCGGATACATTCCATTTTCCGCGCGCTTGATCGCTTCGGTCTTGATTTCATCGAGCGTTCGTTCTTTCTGCGCTTGCGGAAGCGCCGCGCTCGCGAACACGAGAGCAAGAAAATGTACGAACAGAAAGAAAACGATGCGGTGGTGTCTGGTTCTGGAATTCATTCACTTTATTCCTTTCATCACCTTTACCAGCGCTGCGTCGTAATACGTCGAGTCGTAATATTTTTCCGGCCCCGGAGGATGCCCGCCCCACTGGCCTTCCACTTCCGCCCGCAATTTCAAAACATTCTTGAACCCTTCCACATCCAATCGTGCATCCGTAGCAAACCCGCCCGGGTGATTCATACTGGATTCGTAAGTCTCCGCCGCGATCTCCGGCGCAAGGTGAAACTCTTTCACCCACAGATCGATCACTTGCTGCTTGTTCGGGGGCGCCATGAGCCAGCGTTGCGCTTCGACGCAAGCAGCAAGAAACAGAATCAACGTGTCGCGATGCTCCTTCGCCCACGCGCGCGGCGTGAAGTAGCCCGCCGCCTGGTACGGGCCAATCAATTCCTGCACGGATCCAACGCTTACAAAACCAGCATGCCGCGCGGCGATCGACGTCGGCGGGCCGAGCATCGAGCCTGCAAATTCCTTGTGTTCGCGCATCGCCGCCAGCCGCGCCGGGGTCGCGCCAAACGGTTTGATTTCGTAATCTTTGCCGGCTTGCATACCGTTCAACAGAAGAATTTTTTTCATTTGCAGCGCGTACGCGGTGTTCGGCGCATCCACGATCAGAGTTTTTCCTTGCAAATCCTTGATCGATTTGATTTCCGGCTGCGCCATCAATTCATTCTGTGAGCCTTCGCCGCCCATCACGATGGTCACGTCCTGGTGAGCGAGTTCGACCATCGCCACGGCGTTGTCGACGGCGAGATAAGCGAGGTCGCCTTTTCCGACGGCCAAGTTCGCGCGCAGCGCATCGGAATTCGGCAGATTTTCCGTCTCAACTTCAATCCCGTATTTCGCAAAAAGTCCTTGTTTGTCGGCCGCGGCAAACTGCAGCGGACGCCCCAGCAGCGTCAACACTTTGATTTTTTGCGCGCCCGGCGCCTGCGCGGGCACGCCGGTACCGAGAAACGCGCTTGCCAAGACCGTAAGGCAGGCCAATCGCATAGCTTTCATAGGTCGCTCCTTGGGGGTGGCGGTTCCCAGCGCAAAACTTGCCCTCGTCTTTCCGGTTCTACGCAACTCCTCGATTCGAAACGCAAGTTGGCGGCGCGCTCGAATGAGTTCGTCCGTGTCACTACTCCACAACTACCCGGCGAACTCCAATCGCCTACCGCTTAGGGAGCGTCTGAGCAATCCCTCGATAAAAGGTTAGACCGCTGTACCATTACGCTGCGAGAGGTGTCAAGATTATTCCGTTATGAGGCGGAGCCAGTTGCAGTTAGTATGACTCGCGAAGAGCGATCAGGGTATAGTGGTCGGACCAAATTGGGCGATAGTTCGCTTTGCAGAGGAAGACATGGCTGCATAAAAGCATCGGCCAGGCCGCTGGGTGTGTCGCTTGACGGTGTACTATTGCGGTGGCGCAGGACCATTCGAAAGGGAGACTTGAAATGGCGATCGCAACGATAAATCCGGCGACGGGGCAAGTGGTCAAGACGTTCGAACCGCTGTCGGATGCGCAGATTGAGGCGAAACTTCAGAAGGCTGCCGATACGTTCGTGAGCTACCGGAAAGTGCCGTTCGCGGAGCGGGCGCGGATGATGATGAAGGCGGCGGCGATTCTGGAAGGCGAAAAAGAAACGTTTGCGCGCGTGATGACGACGGAGATGGGCAAGACGTTCCGGTCCGCGGTCGATGAAGCGGCGAAGTGCGCGTGGGTGTGCCGATATTACGCGGAGAACGCGGAGAAATTCCTGGCGGACGAAATCGTGGAGACGACGGCCAGCCGGAGTTACATCCGCTATCAGCCACTCGGTGCGGTGCTGGCGGTAATGCCGTGGAATTTTCCCTTTTGGCAAGTGTTGCGATTCGCCGCGCCGGCGCTGATGGCGGGGAACGTCGGACTTCTGAAGCACGCGTCGATCGTTCCGCAAAGCGCGCTGGCGATTGAAGACATCTTCCGGAGGGCCGGGTTCCCCGACGGAGCATTCCAGACACTTCTGATAGGGTCGCAAAAAGTGGACAAAATCCTGGGAGATCCGCGAGTAATGGCGGCCACCTTGACGGGAAGCGAAGGAGCAGGAATTGAAGTAGGAATGGGCGCGGCGAAAAGAATCAAGAAAGTGGTGCTGGAGCTGGGAGGCAGCGATCCCTTTATCGTGATGCCGAGCGCGAATCTGGAGGTGGCGGCAGCCACGGCGGTGAAGGCGCGGATTTTCAACAACGGGCAATCGTGCATCGCGGCCAAGCGCTTTATTGTGGCGGAATCCATTGCGGACAAATTCGAAAAGGTATTCGCGGAGAAGATGGCCGCGCTGAAAGTCGGCGATCCTTTCGACGAGAAAACGGAACTCGGGCCCATGTCGACGGCGGACGGCCTGGCCGATCTCGACCGCGATGTTAAGAAGACCATCGAGGCCGGGGCGAAGGTCTTGACCGGAGGCAAACCGCTGGATCGTCCGGGGAATTTTTATGCGCCCACAGTGCTGACAAATATTCCGAAGGGCTCGCCGGCACACAAGGAGGAGCTGTTCGGTCCGGTGGCGAGCGTATTCCGGGCGAAGAACGCGGAGGACGCGATTCGGATCGCGAACGACAGCCGCTTCGGACTCGGGGCAAGCGCCTGGACGAACGACAAGAATGAACGCGAGCGCTTCATCAACGATCTGGAATCTGGAATGGTTTTTATAAATCGTATGGTGGCTTCCGATCCTCGTATCCCGTTCGGAGGGGTGAAATGGTCAGGGCATGGACGGGAGTTGGGGGCCCATGGAATTCGGGAGTTCACCAACATCAAGACGGTATGGATTGAAGAGGCCTCGTAAACTGGTGGTGGGTCAGTTTCCGGTAAGCTGACTAATCGGGCCCTACTACGGCCTTTTCGCACGCCATCGGGCGGAGTGGTTGGTATCATGGGCCTGCGAGGTGTTTGGTGCCATTCTTCGGAAAGCTAATCTGCGTGTCCGCAATCTGGCTGCCAATTCTCTCGGCGCAGAGTGTTAAGCCCCCTACCGCGAGGGTGCAGTTGCCTCGGGCGTCGGACTTTGAACAGAAGACTGACAGTCTGATCGAGCGATTCAGCACGTCTGGAAGAACGCTCGTTGATTCCGTCATCGAACTTGCTTACAAGTACCAAGTACCCATGGCTATTGAATACGCAGACCGGGAAGCTACGACGCGGCCACTAAATTTAGAGTTTCATGATAAATCTTTTCGAGGAATAGTCGAAGCTATCGTTAAAGAGGACCCGCAATACCGAGTAAGCTTTTCTAACGGCATCGTAGATATATTCTCACCGATGGCCCGCGAAGTTAGTTCCAATTTACTCAATAAAATCATGAAGGATTTTTCCGTGACAGAAATGGAAACTCGGTTGGCCGATTCTCAACTATTCTGCGCTGTCGTACAAGCAGCGGGTTCCGGCGGTTGCGGGGGGAGCCTAGCGGTAGGCCAATGGGACCCTCTTAGAATTACGTTGCACCTGCATAATGTAAGAGTTTACGAAATCCTGAACGCTATAGTCGCGCAAAATGGAAGAGCCATCTGGACTGTGACGGCTAGCAACTTAGCTAGCCTCCCACAATGTTGTGGCCTTTGGTACATTTACCCGCTTCAAGAGCCCTTTAAAAGCGTTGTCTCGGACAGATTATTTAGAATGCCACAATAAAATTCAACGCACGCGAGTAGCCTGTGGACGAAGTTGCTCCTGATAAACGCGGTAACCCGACAAGTGGAATCGTCCCAAAACCACATGTCCGATAAGGCACGACTAACCAGGAATTATCAGGCTATCTTCTACTTTTTGTCGGAAGGCGGGTCGTAATGCATCGGCGGCCCAGAGTTATTCATTTCATGGACATCGCCAACAAAAACATGCTGTTCATGAAGTTCGATATCGTAACCCAGGAGCCAAACCTTTGCCCAAGTATCACCTCCGCTCCCAAACCACGGTAAGGAAGTTGGACAGTCATTCCGAGGAACTATTTGACTTTGAATACGTCTACTACTGTGGCAGAAGTGTAGGGCAGAGGCTTGCCCCGCTGACGCACTGGCGTAGGCTCAAGCCATGTCCCCTACCAATTGCTCCGCTTGCTGAGGAGGTACCGCGAACATGCGAACCTTTCCTTTCTTCGAGACTCTCGGCGCAGATATACGCTTCGCGACTCGTAGCCTAATGAAAAATCCCGCGTTCCTCGTGGTCGTTGTCCTCTCCCTCGCTTTAGGAATCGCCGCGAACAGCACCATCTTCAGCGTTCTGGACACATTTCTCTATCGTCCGTTGCCCTATCCCCATCCGGATAAGTTAGTCGTGGTTTGGGAGACCGAGTCAGCTCATCCGGATCGAACCATCCCGCCCCCTATAGCAGAATTGGTGGACTGGCAAAAACAAAACCACGTCTTTGAAGATATTGCGCTGATCAGTTTCAACGACACAGCGAGCGTTTCCGGTCTCGGCGAGCCGCGGCCCCTGCGTGTGGAATATGTAACTCCGAATTTGTTCAGCTTGCTGGGGGCGAAACCAATTTTGGGGCGAATTTTTCTTCCCACGGAAGCACAAGATCGTGCCCAGGCTATCGTCATCAGTGCCGAGTTCTGGAGGCGCGAGCTCAACAGTGATCCGCAGGTCCTGGGGAAAACTTTCGCTATCGAGGGAGTGGTCTCGACCATAGTTGGAGTCATGAAGCCGCATTTCGCTCCGTTCTACGGCGGGCGCCTCGACGTGTGGATTCCCATCAACGCCGCGAGCAGCCGTTACTCTGCACGGATCGACCACTGGCTCATGCCCGTGGCGCGAGTGAAGCCTGGCGTGACTCTGACGCAAGTTCAAACCGAAATGGACGTGGTGTCGGGCCGGCTCGAGAAGGAGTATCCCGCGACGAATAAGGGTGTGGGCACGAAAGTTCGCCCCTTGCACGAAGACCTTTATCGCTTTGCCGGACAAGCGCTCTACCCGCTTTTTGGCGCGGTCGCGTTTGTTTTGCTGATTGCCTGCGTGAACGTTGCCAACCTCCTGCAGTTCCGTACCGAGACGCGCCGCAAGGAGTACGCACTGCGCGCTTCTCTCGGCGCGGGACGGCGCCGCTTGATCCAGCAATTGCTGACGGAGAGCGGAATCTTGGCCCTTTCCGGAGGCTTGCTGGGCATAGGTTTGACCTTTGCCGGAATAAAGTTACTCGTCGCGCTCGCCGGAGAGTTTCCCAACTCCACCGAAATCACCGTCGATGCCCGCGTGGTGCTGTTCACACTAGGCGTTTCGCTTTTGACAGCGATCTTGTTTGGATTGGCCCCTGCAATGCAGGCTTCGCGTCCCGACTTAAATGTCGTCCTTAGGGAAGGTGAACGCAAGACGACAACGACATCAGGGCGCCTGGCTCGGCATTCGCTTGCAGTAGCCGAGATCGCGTTGGCAACGGTGCTTCTGGTAGGTGCCGGTCTGATGATCAATACAATTTTCCATTTGCAGCGAGTCAACCCTGGATTCGACGTCAACCATGTCTTGAGCATGGATCTGCAACTTCCCGAAGGTGGAAGGTATCTGGAACGCGTCCCCGGCGGCGACATGGAAAAAACGCTGCCCTCCGTGACGACTTTCTATCAGCGCCTACTGGAAAAAACCAACGTGTTGCCAGGTGTGGAGTCTGCCGCGGTAATTGGCGCATTGCCCGCGCGCTGCTGCCCGGAATTCTATTCGTTTGTGATTCTCGGACATCCCGCTCCTCCTCCTGAAAATCGTCCGCGAGCCGGATATAGTGAGGTCAGCTCCGGAGTATTCAGCACCCTAAAGATTCCGCTGGTCAAAGGCCGCTACCTCGATGAGCACGATACGGAGGCCGCGCCGTGGGTCATCGCGATAAACCAGTCTTTTGCGCGCAAGTTTTTCCCGAACGAGGATCCAATCGGCCAGCAGATTCTTCTGCGCTACGATCCCTACCCGGTCGACGAGCTGCGTCCCCGCCAAATCGTCGGCATTGTCGGCGACGTCAAACATTTTGGCTTGGGAGAAGAAACGCCTCCATTTGTCTACGCACCCTTCATACAACAGCCGGCAGTCTTTCCCGGCGGCGCAGCGAGGGCCCACCTACATAAAGCATTAGTACTGCGAACACCTTCGGGCCCGATAAGTAACGGGAAGAATTTAGCGGTCAGTGTCAAGCAAGCCTTGGCGGAGATCGATCCCAATCAGCCTGTCACCAACATCATGACCATGGAAGACGTTTTGTCGGCGTCCCTCGGTGATTACCGGTTCTATATGGAGCTGCTCGGAATCTTTGCGGGCGTTGCGGTCCTGCTTGCCGCCGTGGGCATCTACGGCGTAATGTCCTATTCGGTCAGCGAGCGCACGCACGAGATTGGCGTCCGCATGGCGCTCGGCGCGCACCCAGGCGACGTCCTGGGCTTGGTCGCCAAACTTGGACTCAAGCTCACCTCCATAGGTGTGACAATTGGAGTCGCCCTGGCCTTCGGTGTCACTCGCTTGATCTCCGCATTCCTCTTCGGAGTCAAGCCCACCGATCCGCTAACGTACGCCGCAGTCGCGCTAAGTCTGGCCGCCATTGCATTACTGGCTTGCTACATTCCGGCGCGGCGCGCCACGCGCGTTGACCCCATGATCGCCCTGCGCCATGAATAGAATTTAGCTCCTAGTCGTTTGTTTTAGGACGCATAGACCAGTTTCCCGGCAAATGCCTGATAAACGTTAGTGCTCTATCGGAGGCGCGTAATCACGAAAGCGTGAAGTTGGGCGAGGTGCTCTGCGCGCGTTCGATAGAGCCGTTTGAAGGTGGCCGCTGGCGTTTGCGGTGGATGCGGGCTAATGGCTGGACCCGGTCTAACGGCTATGGGAATTGAATCCTTTTTCGTCGGCAGCCTATTGATTTTGCGTGGCTTAGGAAAATCAGAGTAAAGCGCGAATCGCAGTTAAAAGCGGTACCTTGCGGCATGACGTGAGGAGCATCGCACGCGAAGCGTCCGCCGCGCCAGCGGCTAAGTTCAAACGCGCTAGCCGGAAACTGACCCTACGCCCGTAAACGGGTTGCGGAGGGCCGGCGCTAGTGGTAGATTGGTCCAACAACTCAACCAGATTCTGACGATTCCCACGTCAATAACTGGGACTTAGGCGAGTTCTGTTTGGTACGGCGGTCGTACCAAAGGGCGAAATGACTTCTTTTCGGGGAGGATGTCATGTACAAGATCGTGCGTTCCTCTCGCCTCTACGAACAGATTGTGCAGCAAGTCGAGGAATCCATCCACAAGGGCGCGATGAAGCCGGGGGACCAGCTTCCTCCCGAACGGGAATTGGCTCAACAATTTGGCGTCAGCAGGACGGCGGTTCGCGAAGCGGTGAAGGCGCTGCGCGAAAAAGGCTTGGTGGAAGCCTACCCGGGGCGAGGGACGTTCATAACGGATGGAACTTCTTATTCGATG
>Ga0307479_10000370_pt1 | contig 40276 bp, 37 predicted proteins | sample atmos_gasesECM4C_FD_203743 | JGI IMG/M metagenome (GOLD analysis project Ga0307479, IMG submission 203743) | Hardwood forest soil microbial communities from Morgan-Monroe State Forest, Indiana, United States - atmos_gasesECM4C_515 | ecosystem: Environmental > Terrestrial > Soil > Temperate...
GCTACGGCAAGTAACCATCAACAACTTATGCACACGAGGCTGGGGAGACCTCGATAGACTTGTCCACCTTTGTGGGAATTCTGTGAATAAGTCCCGTCCCCGCTAATGCCGTCCATGGGCCTCGTTTCCGTCTTCGCGGCCTGACGCGCAGCACCGGCTCTGCTCTCCAACGAAACAGTCGCGCGTTGGTTGGAGGATCTTATGAACGGAGAACAGATCTGGCAGGCGGCGCAGGAGGAGCTTCGGTTCCAGCTCAGTAAGCCAAGCTACGAGACCTGGCTTAAAAATGCGTCGTTGGTGGGTCGTGAGAAGAATGCCTTCAAGATCGGGGTCCCCACCAAGCTTGCCAAAGATTGGCTCGAGGATCGCTACTCGGCCATGATCAAGGAGACGCTGTCGGCGATCGTTTCGGGTGATGTCAGCGTCGCCTTCGAGGTGGTGCCCGGGCAGCCCGAAGCAGCGGCAGGCCGGTCCGCGGTGGCGGTCGCCGAGGAGCCGCCGCCTGAAGTCGAAGAGGAAGAGCCAGTCCTCCACGAGGCCTCGCAGCTCAATCCGAAATTCCAGTTCCAGCATTTCGTGGTCGGCAACAATTCACGCTTTGCCCATGCCGCGTGCCGGGCGGTGGCAGAAACACCGGCCAAGGCCTACAACCCGTTGTTCCTCTACGGCGGCGTCGGACTGGGCAAGACGCACTTGATGCATGCCATCGGTCATGCGGTGCTCGAGAAGCACCACCGCAAGCGAGTCGCTTATGTGACCAGCGAGAAGTTCATGAACGAAATGATCACCTCCATCCAGGAAGGCCGGATGAATGATTTCCGCACTCGCTACCGGACCGTCGACGTTCTGCTCGTCGACGACATCCAGTTCCTCGCTGGCAAGGACCGAACCCAGGAAGAGTTCTTCCATACCTTCAATTCGCTCCACGAACTCAACCGGCAGATCGTGATTTCCTCCGACCGGCCGCCGAAGGAAATTCCAACGCTCGAAGATCGGTTGCGTTCGAGGTTCTCGTGGGGACTGATCGCGGATATCCAGGCAGCCGATTTCGAGACCCGGGTCGCGATCCTCAAGTCAAAGGTCGGACCCTATGCGAAGTTGGTGCCGGAGGACGTGCTGTCCTTCATCGCGCACAAAATTCAGAAGAACATTCGTGAACTCGAAGGAGCGTTGATCAGGGTGATCGCCCATGCATCCCTGAACCGCAGCGCCGTCAATGTCGACATGGCCGCGCGGCTGCTGCAGGATGTTATCCCTTCGGCCGACACGCGGACCCTCACCATCGATACGATCTCCCGCGCGGTCGCCAACTTCTATCACATCAGCCTGGAGGAGATGAAGGGCAAACGTCGCGACAAGCACATCGTGTTCCCGCGACAGGTGGCCATGTTCTTGATCCGCGAGGAGACGGCGTCATCCTTGCCGGCGATCGGTCAGGCCTTCGGAGGCCGTGACCACACGACAGTACTTCACTCTTACGAGAAGATAAACACCGAGTCCCGCGAAGACCAGCGGCTCCAGTCGGACCTACGAAAAATCCGCGAGCTCCTTTATTCCCACTAGGCCTGTGGATGACTGCCCTAAGGGACGTGGACGCTGTTGGAATGATCATCATCTGGGGAAACGCGCCGCGGAACACACAGTTTGTGAGGCCTATAATTGGCCCGATTCGTACGTATGAAGGGGTTTATCCCTGTTGTGCACCGCCCTACGACTTCGTCTCTTCTTTCAATTAGGCCTTCTCATTAACGGGGTCGTGTAGACAAGGAGCATCATGAAGGTCACTGTCACCGCCGGAAGCCTCGGTCAGGGGTTGCAGGTCGTATCCCGCGCAGTCTCGTCCCGAACCACGTTGCCGATTCTCAATAACGTCCTCCTTCAAACCACCGAGACCGGCTTGCAACTGACGGCGACCAACCTCGAGATCGGGATTCGCCAGGTCATCCCCGCGGAAGTGGCCGAAGAAGGCGGCATCACCGTTCCGGCTCGACTGCTGACCGACTTTGTCACTTCACACCCGGACGAGCCGCTCTCCATGACGCTCGACAAGAAGACCCAGTCCCTGGCGCTGAAGAGCAACCGCTTCGATGCCAGCATCCGGGGGATCGACCCGGCCGACTTCCCCCCGGTCCCCTCGGGCCTGGAAGGGCGCAAGGTCAAGGTCGACCCGGTCGAGCTCAAGGATGCGATCGAGCAGACCGTGATCGCCGCCTCCAGCGACGAAGGACGGCCCGTCCTCACCGGCGTCTATGTGCACCTCAACGGCGGTAAAGCCACGTTCGCTGCGACCGATGGCCATCGGCTGGCGGTCAAAACCCTGGCAGTGCAGGCCGATCCCGGCGAAGGCGACACCATCGTGATCCCGGCGCGTGCCCTCAGCGAGCTCAGCCGTATCTTGAAGGGTGGCGACGACGGTATCGAAGTCACGGTCGGCGCCCAGAAGAACCAGGTCTTCTTCAAGACGCGCGACGTCGAGCTGATGAGCCGGCTGATCGAGGGGACCTATCCCAACTATCAGCAGGTCATTCCGGCACAGAGCACGACGACGATCACGGCCAAAACGGCGGACTTGCTCTTCACCACCAAGATGGTCTCCCTCTTCTCGAAGGATGCTGCCAACGTCATCAAGTTCAAGGCGGAGGGCGGAAAATTGACGCTGACCGCCAACACCAGCGAAGTCGGACAGAACGTCGCGGAGGTCGAGGCCAAGATCGAGGGCCAGGATCTCCAGGTCGCGTTCAACTCCAAGTACCTTCTCGACGTGCTCGCCATCATTGGCAGCGAGGAGGTGCAACTCGGCTTCACCGGCCCGCTCAATCCCGGGCTGATCAAGCCGGTCGGAAAGGACAACTACCTGTACATCATCATGCCGGTCAGAGTGGCGATGTAATCGGTCGTTCAAAACCGCGTGTTCCTGGCTAACGTCTCACTCTTCGACTTTCGAAACTATGCGGAGCTCGAGCTGGCGCTGGAACGCTCGGCCACTGTTTTTTTCGGGGGCAACGCGCAGGGCAAGACCAACCTCCTGGAGGCGGTCGCGCTCTCCGCACTGACCCATTCCCCGCGCACTCAGCAGGCCGCGGAGTTGGTGCGCTTTGGTCAGCCGGCCGCCCGCGTGACCTGCGGCGTCCAGAGCGATGCCGGTCTCAAGGAGCTCGAAGTGCGTGTCAGCATCAGTCCGACAGCTCCCTCGCGCGCCTCCCGGCGGTTCACCCTCAACGGCATCCCCAAGCGGTCGGCAGACATGATGGGCTCATTGCGCGTGGTGCTGTTCTGGCCCGACGACCTCCAGCTGGTCAAAGGACCCGGTGAGGGGCGGCGGCGATTTCTCAACACCCTGCTCTCGCAGATCGATCCCGACCATGCCCGGGAGCTAACCCGCTACGGCCGCCTGCTGGAACAGCGTAACGCGCTGCTGCGCGCCATTCGGGAAGGCCGCCAGCCGGTAGAAGGGCTCGACTACTGGACCGATGCGCTCGCCGAGTCCGGAGCCGCCATCATGGTCGAGCGGCAGCGCCGCTTGCTCGAGCTCCAGCCGATTGCGGCCGCCTTCCACCGAGAGCTGAGCGACGACCGTGAGCGTCTCGACCTCCGCTACCGGCCTGCCGGCGTTCGGATCGGCGAGGCGCCGCAGGAGCTCGTCAGCGAGCAGCTCAAGCTCGCCATGCGCGACGCGCGCGACGAGGAGATCGGGCGCGGACAGACAGCTGTCGGACCCCAGCGCGACGATATCGAGGTGTGGCTCGATGATCACGAAGCCCGACTCTTCGCCAGCCAGGGGCAGCAACGGAGTGCGGTGCTGAGCCTGAAACTTGCCGAGCTGCACTACCTGGCGGAGGTGACCGGCGAGCAACCGGTGCTTTTGCTCGATGACGTGATGTCCGAGCTCGACCCGGCCCGACGCGAACGCCTGCTGGCGGCGCTGCAGCCCGGGCCGCAAGCCCTGATCACAGCGGCCGACCTCAATGACCTCCCAAAAAGCATCCTGGAGCGCGCCACGGTCTTCCGCGTCGAGCAAGGAGCGATCCATGCGTAGCGTTGGTGAGGCCCTGCCGCGCGCGCTCAAGTCGCTCGGTATCTCGCGCCGCGCCCGCGAGGCGCAAGCCCTCTGGTTGTGGCCGCAGGTAATCGGTCCGCACCTCGCTGGGGAGAGCCAGGCGCTCAAGCTGACCGGTGGCACCCTGCTGGTGTCGGCGAGCAGCCCCGCACTGGCGCACCAGCTCCATCTCGAGCGGAGCATGCTGATCGCGCGACTGAACGAGGCGATCGGCGCCCCGGCGGTGCGCGAAATCCGCTTCCGACAGTCGGGAGCCCCCACCCTGGCCGGGCCCAGGGGGAAATCGTGGCGATGATCGCCACCCGCGCGGCGCTGACCGACGCCCAGCGTGCCGCCGTCGACCACACGAAGGGACCGCTCCTGATCGTCGCCGGTGCGGGAACCGGAAAAACGCGGGTGCTGGTCGAGCGCTACCGGCGGCTGAGGCAGGAAGGCGTCGCGGCCGAACGCATCCTGCTGCTCACCTTCACCGAGAAGGCCGCGCGCGAGGTGCTCGACCGCGTCGAGCAGGAAGACTATCTTCCGGCCGGCGAGCGATTCATCCTCACCTACCACGCCTTCGCGCAGCGGTTCCTGCAGGAAGACGGCTGGCTCTGTGGCATCCCGAGGGCGTTTCGGATCGTCTCCGAAGTGCGCAAGTGGGAGTTGATGCGCGACGTTCTGCTGGCGCAGCGCCCAGCACATCTCTTCCACGCGCAACGCCCATTCGAGCGGATCGTCGAGCTCCTCAAGCTGGTGGAACGCGCCAAGCAGGAGCTGATCTCGCCAGCGGAGTTCCGCGCTTGGGCCGAGACCAACGCCGGGATCGATGACCCCGTGATCCTCGCCCAGCGCGAGGCCGCGCTCGTCTATAGCGAATACCAGCAACGGATGCTGGCCGAGGACCGCCTCGACTTCGACGACACCATTTATTTCAGCGTGCAACTACTCGCCGCGCAGCCAACGGTGGCCCTACGCCAGGCGGAGCGGTTCGCCCACGTGATGGTCGACGAGTTCCAGGACACTAACTTCGCGCAGAGCCGGCTGCTCGAATTGCTGGCCGGTGCCGACCGCAACCTCTGCGTCGTCGGCGACGACGACCAGAGCATCTACAAATTCCGGGGCGCGTCGGTCGCCAACCTGGCGCGCTTTCGCGCCGTCTACCCGCAAGCAACAGTGGTTCGGCTCGAGGAGAACTACCGGAGCCGCGGGCCGATTCTGCGCGCGGCGGCCCGCCTCATCAGCGAAGACCCCGACCGGCTGGAGAAACGGCTCACGGCGACCCGGGGCGAGGGCTCCCCGGTGAGCGTAGTGACCGCGAACAGCGTGACCGATGAGGCCGACGCCGTCGCCGCATTCGTCAAGCGGGCGATCGATGAGGAACGCCACCGGCCCCATGCCATCGCCATCCTGCTGCGCGCCAACGCGCACCTGCACAATTTCGCTCGGGCGCTGCAGCGCAGCGGCGTCGCCTACCAGGTCAGCGGCGGCCGCGGTTTTTATCAGCAACCCGAGATCAAGGACTGCCTGGCATATCTGCGCGCCGTCGACTCACCGGACGACACCGTCTGCCTGATGCGGCTGCTCAGCCTCCCACGCTACGCGGTCGATGCGGTGCAGGCGGGCCGCTGGGCACGACGGGCGAGAGAGGATGGCCGGCGCTTCTTCGACATCCTTCAAGAGGCTGAGGATGACGGCGCCCGTCGACTCTGCGCGGACTTACGCCACTTCGCCGAGCAGGCGCTGCGCCTGGGGGTCGACGACCTCTTTTACGAGGTGATGGAGCAGACGCGCTATCTCGACCTGGAGCGGTTCCATGGACCGATCGAGCGGTTACAGGTCAGCGCCAACGTGCAAAAGCTCGCCGAGTTGATCGCCGCCTACTGCGATGAGCACGCCGACCACCACCTGTCCGCCTACCTCAAGCACCTCGATGCCACCGAAGCCGCGCAGGCCGACGAAGAAATCGCGCCGCTGGACGATACCGTCAACGCCGTCCATCTGATGACGGTGCACCAGGCCAAGGGGTTGGAGTTCGGCCTCGTCATCATCCCCCACCTGGTGGAGGGCCGCTTTCCCGCGAGCCGCCGCGGCGAGGGGCTGACCCTACCCGACGAGCTCCTGAAGGAGGAGCTTCCCGCCGCCGAAATCCATCTCGCCGAAGAGCGCCGGCTGGCCTACGTCGCCATCACCCGGGCCAAAGAGGAGCTCGTCTGCACGCTCGCCGGCCGCTACGAGGGTGTCAAGGATTGGCGGCCGTCCCGTTTCCTCACGCCGATCCGCGGTGCGGAGGCGCGCGAGCTGGCCGCGGGCTCGCTCCTCGTCCCGTCGGCCAGCGCGCTGATCGAAGTGGCCCGCCAGGTCGAGTTGCCGCTCAACGATGCCCCACCGATCGCCGCGCTCTCCTACACGCAGGTGGATACCTACCTGCGCTGCCCGCAGATGTATCAGTACCGGTTCGTCTTCCGCCTCCCAACCCGGCCGAAGCCGCAGATGCAGTTCGGGCGCATCCTCCACGAGGCGCTGAAAGATGCGCTCGGCAGCATCGAGCGCGAGAAACCCCTCACCTGGGCGATGGTCGACTCGGCGTATGTGGCGGCCTGGGCCAGGGAGCGCTTCTGCGCGCCGGAGCAGGCGCCCTCGTTACAAGACCTCGGTCGGACCTATCTGCGTCGGGCGTTCGATGCCGGGGATCTCAGCAAGCCCCTGCTGCTCGAGCAGCCCTTCAGCCTGCGGGTCGACGGGCTGCGACTCACCGGTCGGATCGATCGCGTCGACCGTCACCCGGACGGCAGCTACGAGGTCATCGATTACAAAACCGGCTCGGCCAAACGGGCGGCCGACCTCCAGCGTGACCTGCAGCTCGGCGTCTATGCTCTGGCCGCCCGCGAGGTCTTCCGCTTCGACCCGCTCAGCCTCTCCTACTACTATCTCGAGACCAGCGAGCGCGTGACGGTCGACAAACCGCAGGAGCGTCTCGAGGATGACCGTCAGACGATCGTCAAGGTGGCCGAGGGCATCCGTGCTGAGCTCTTCCCCGCCAGGCCCGACCGCATGAAATGCGCAGGCTGCGATTTCCGACTGCTGTGCCCCAGCGCCGCCGTCTAGTCAGGCGCTGAGCTTCACCATCACGTCGGCAATCTGAAAGGCAGCCGCGGGGTCGGCCGCTGCCCGAGCCCGACGGGCGTCGGCGAGGCGCTCCGGCTCCGGTTTTGCAAACCAGGCGCTGACCGCCTCGACCAGGCCGTCGGGTCGCGGCACAAAGCGGCCGAGGTCGCGGCCCACCACCTCCTTCACGTTTCCTGCTTCCTGGCCGGGGAGGTACCCCGTCAACAACAGTGGGCAGCCGCAGGTGAGTCCTTCGGCGATCATCCCCGGACCCGCGCGGGTCACCAGCAGGTCGGAGGCGAGCAACAACTCGGGCATGTTGTCGACGAACCCGAAGACGTGAACGCCGGCATGGTTGTCCTCGCGGATGCGCTCCGCCAACGCACTATTGCGGCCGCAGACGGCGAGCACCTGGATGTCGAGCGGTGAGCGGGCGAGCGCCGCGGCGTACTTGCGCAGCGGCTCGGTGCCGTCGCCGCCGCCGGCAAGCAAAACCGTCGGCGCGTGCGGCCGCAGCCGGAGCTTGAGCCGCATCGATCGCTTGTCGCTGAAGCCGCGGATCGCATCCTGAAAGCGCGGATGGATCGGCAATCCGGCGGTGACCAGACGGTCGGCCGGCACGCCGCGGCGACGGCACAATCGATAGGCCGCGTCCGAGGGACAGATGATGCAGTCGGCCTCGAGGTCGGTCCACGCCTGGTGAAAATCGATCCAGTCGGTGATTACGGTGACGCGCGGCACCCCATAGGGAACGGTCTCGGCGGCAACGTGGTTGAGCAGCGGATGAAAGCTCGCCACCAGGGCGGGACGCGGTTCGAGCGCATCAACCACCCGGCGCCGAACCCCTCCGCCGATGGCGTGCTGGAAGAGGCGAACGGTGGACCGGCGGTTGGTGGCCCGGTAGGCGGCCCCCCACAGGAACGGGACCCGGCGGGTGACCGGTCCATAGAGCGCCGTCAGGCGGCCGGCGATGACGCGCCGATCCGCCATCGGGTCAATAAGGTCCACTGTGACCTGGCTTGGAAATCGCCGGCGGATGGCCTCCGCCACGGCCTCGGCGGCGGCGCGATGGCCGGCTCCGGTGTCGGAGAAGAGAAAGACGAAGCGCTTGGGGACGGACACCACCGACAGCCTACCCGCCGCGCCGTCCTTCGATAGTTTGGGTTCGCGCCGGGCTGGCTAAGAAATCTAATAACCGCCGTTGCGGACGGCCCTCGCCGACACCCGTTAGCCACTCGACGCAGCATTGCTGCCGGTCTCGTACTGATTCGAAGTTGACCGGCCGGTGACTAACCGGCGACGATGAGGTGTCCGTCGATTCAGATTTCAAGGAGCCACGCCGCTGAAACCACTCGCGATCGTCAGTTTGCACGCGTCACCGGTCGCGCCCCTTGGCGCGGGCGAGAACGGTGGGATGAACGTCTACATCCGGGCGGTCTGCGAAGAACTCAGCCGCCGAGGCATCCCGACCGAAGTCTTCACGCGCCGGTCGAGTAAGGACGGCCCCGACCGGGTGCAGCTGGCCGAGAAGAGCTGGGTCACGCGCCTCGCGGTCGGCCCGGCCGACGATATCGACAAGGCTCGCCTTTTCGACCTGCTGCCCGAGTTCAGCGAAGCCGTCCTGCGCGAGCAGCGCCGCCGTCGCGGCGCCTACAGCCTGATCCACAGCCACTACTGGCTCTCGGGGTGGGTGGCCAGCCGCCTGCGCGATGAGTGGAACCTGCCATGGTTCCACACCTTCCACACCCTGGCCCGCGTCAAAAACGAGCGTGCGGCCGAGGGCGCCGTGGTGGAACCGGAACATCGGATCGCCGTCGAGCAGGCGATCGTGCGCAACTGCGATCGGCTGATCGCCTCGAGCGCGCAGGAGGCCGATGACCTGGTTCGGCTGTATGGCGCGACTCGGACGCGGCTGAGCGTGGTGGCTCCGGGAGTGGACCTGCGGGTCTTCAACGAGCGTCCCACCGCGGCGCTTCGCAAACGCCTCGGGCTCGGCGATGCGAAGGTCGTCGTCTTTGCGGGACGCCTGGAGCGCCTCAAGGGCGCCGAGACCGTCATCCGCGCCATGGCGATCCTGGCTACGGACGGCGCGTCGCCGCAACCGCCGGTTCTGCTGGTCATCGGCGATGACAGCCACAATGGCGCGAGTGAGAGCCGGTCGAGCGGCGGCGAGCGCGCCCGCCTGGAAGCGCTGACGACCTCCCTCGGCATTGCCGGGCACGTTCGGTTCATCGGACCGGTCGATCAGCCGGAGCTGGCCGGCTACCTGAGCCTGGCGGCGGTGTGCGTGGTGCCTTCGTACAGCGAGTCTTTCGGCCTGGTTGCGCTCGAAGCGGCCGCCAGCGGCACGCCGGTGGTCGCGGCCCGAGTCGGTGGCCTCCCCACCATCGTCAAAGACGGGTTGACCGGGTTCACCCTGGTTTCCCACGATCCGGCCCAGTACGCGGAGCGCATCGGCCGGCTGCTCGCCGACGAGGAGTTGCGCGCCTGCTTCAGCCGCCGCAGCCGGCTGGTCGCCACCCAGTTCACCTGGATCAACACCGTCGACCAGCTGGTGGCCGAGTACGGCGCGCACCGGCTGCCCGAGCTTCGCCCCGCCGTCGCCGGCTAACCCCTTGCCCGCGGCGCGGGTTGACATGTGTCCCGATCTTTGATTGAATGACCAAACAAACTTGGTCGCCCAATCAACGGCGGCCGCGGGGAGGTAGCTGGATGCCGGACCAGACGAAGGAGCGGATCGTCGACGCCGCCTACCGCACGCTGGTCAAGCTCGGCTACCACGAGACCGCCATGAAGGACATCGCGGCCGAGGCCGGTGTCGCGCCGGGGCTGGCCCACTACTACTTCGAGACCAAGGAAGACCTGCTGGTGGCCGCCATCGAGCACGGGTGCGAGCCCTTGATCAAGGCCTGGGACGCCGCCGGGGTCAGCCTCAGCGGGCCGATGCCCGAAGACGCCGACCCCATGATGCTGGCGCGCCTGGGGTTCGAACTGGCCAAGGAGGAGCTCAAGACCTATGGCGGCCTCTTCCTGTTGACCTTCGACATGTTCGGCGTCGGGCTGCACAACACGAAGATCGCCTCCGCGGTGCGGACCTTCATCGAGGAGCGGCGTGCCTTCGTGGCCCGCATCACGCAGGCCGTCATCGCCGGCATGGCCGAGCCGCCGCTCGCCTCGGCCGACGCGATCGCCGCGGCGATCTGGGGCAGCCTGCACGGTATCTACCTGCAAAAGGTGATGAACCCCGACTTCGACGCCGAGGCCGCGATCGATGCGCTGAGCGAGATGACCATCGCGCTCGCAACTAGGCCACGCATCCATTCCAGAGGGGAGGGCTAACCATGTTTGCGTGGTGGGGTCATTTTGTCTACCGATTCCGTTGGCCGGTGCTTGGCGTTTCGCTAGCGCTGTTGGCGGCGTCCGTCCTGGCGCTCCTCAACGGCGGCACCCTCAAGAACAGCGGTGGCGAAAATACCGAGTCCGGTAAAGCCATCGCCCTGATGCACGACCAGCTGCCCCAGAGCGGACCCGGTGCCGGGTCCACCTTCGTGCTGGTCTTCGGCAGTCAGACGATGGGGGTCCAGGATCCGGCGTTCAAGCAAGCGGTGCTGGATGCGCTACAGCCGCTGAGGGACGACTCGCGGGTGAAGAGCATCGACACGCCGTTTGACGTGCCGGCCGAGCAGGCCAAGGCGATGACCTCGACCGACGGTCACCACGTCTTCGCACAGGTGAGCCTCAAGGACGACTATCCGACGGCGCGGGGGTTCTACAAGCAGATGCGAACCGAAGTCCACTCCGACCAACTCCAGGTGCTGGGCACGGGCTCCGTCGCCATCGGTTCCGATTTCGATAAATACCTGCAATCGGATCTGCAGCGGGCCGAGCTGGTCTCGCTCATTGTCATCCTGCCGTTGTTGTTGATCGTCTTCGCCACCGTGGTGAGCGCCGTGCTGCCGCTCGGCGTGGGCGGCTTCGCGGTCCTTGGCGGTCTCGCCGGGGTTGGGCTGCTGGCACGCGTCACCGATGTGTCGACCTATGCCACCAACATCGTCACCCTGATCGGCCTCGGCGTCGCAATCGACTATTCCCTCTTCATCGTCAATCGCTTTCGAGAGGAACTGGCCGGCGGCGCGACCTCGGAGCAGGCCCTGATCGCCAGCATGCGGACCTCCGGCCGCGCGGTGACCTTCTCCGGGATCACGGTGGCGATCGGCTTGAGCGCGATGCTCTTCTTCCAGGGGACCTTCCTCGCCTCGATGGGATTCGCCGGCGCCATCGTGGTTGCGATCGCGGTGCTCTACGCGCTGACCTTTCTCGCGTCGCTGCTGGCCATCCTCGGTCCGCGCGTGAACCTGCTGCGCCTGCCTTTTCCGCAGCGGGCGGCCGGCCGGGGCCTCTGGCATGCGGTCGCGATTCGCGTCATGCGACGGCCGCTGCTGGTGCTGGTGCCGATCGTCCTGCTGCTGGTCCTGATCGCTTCGCCGATCTTTCAGATCCGGATTGCGAACGGCGACGTGGGCATGCTACCGCCCAACGCCGAGACCCGGCAGGGCTACGACCAGCTGCAAAAGTTTCCCGGGCAGGGTCAGACCTTCTTCAACGTCGTGGTGCGCTATCCGACCGGCGGGCCGCTGACGAGTGCCCACGTGGGCGATCTCTACGACCTGGCGCAGCGGATCAAGCAGATCCCGGGCGTCGAGGCGGTCGAGAGCATGGTGAGCTTCGACCCTTCGCTCAGTCGCGCGGACTACCAGGCGCTCCTGACGCAGCCGGCATCGGCACAGACGGCACGCGTCCAGTCGATCGTCCACGGAACCACCGGCTCGCAGATCGCCGTGCTCTCGGTCGTCACCAAGTACGGACAGGAAAGTGATGCCTCCCGCGCCATCGTGCATTCGCTGCGCACCAACGCCGTCCCACCGGGCAGCAGCGTGTTGGTCGACGCCTTCTCGCTCGATTTCACCGACTTCATCCTGCAACGGATTCCGCTGGCGGTCGCCTACGTGATGATCGTCACCTATCTCGTCCTCTTCCTGCTAACCGGGTCCGTGGTGCTCCCGCTCAAGGCGGTGATCATGAACATCCTGTCGATCGGGGCCTCCTTCGGCGCGCTGGTGTGGGTCTTCCAGCAAGGCCATCTCAGCACCTTGCTGAACTTCACCGCGGCGCCCCTCGATCCCTCGGTTCCGGTCCTGCTGTTCTGCCTCGTCTTCGGGCTTTCCATGGACTACGAGGTGCTCCTGATCAGCCGCATCCAGGAGGAATACCGAAAGACGGGGGACACCACGCAGGCGGTCGCCCAGGGTCTGGAGAAGAGCGGTCGGCTGATCACCGGCGCCGCCGCCATCATGGTGGCGGTCTTCCTCGCCTTCGGCCTGGCGGACGTGGTCCTGATCAAGTCGATCGGCCTCGGGCTGGCGCTGGCCGTCGCCATCGACGCCACCCTCGTGCGGGCGCTGATCGTGCCGGCGGTGATGCGGCTGCTGGGGCGGGCCAACTGGTGGGCGCCGCGCAGCCTCCAACGCCTGCACCGGCGCATCAGTCTGGGCGAACAGCAAGCGGCGTAGCCCCGCGGCCGGCGGCTTCACCGGTTCGTCGCCGACGGTCTCGATGGGTCGAGTCGGGCGGCGCGATATATCGATGTGCTGCGCGCCCGCGCCCCCCGCTTCCGGTCATCGGGGCTGGGCCACCAACCCGAGACGCGCGTCCGAATCGATCGGGGCGGCTGGTTGCTCTTTTGCGCCCACGGGCTGTCCGGCCTCGGCGCCGGCCCCTTCATCGCCTTCGGCGTCATCTATCAGCGGCAGCTGGGCGCGAGCGCGTTTGAGATCGGCCTGCTGGCGGCCGTCGGCATGCTGGTGGCGACCCTCGTCATGCTGCCCGGAACCCGACTGGCCGAGCGGCGCGACCTGCGCAAGACGGTGATCGCGGGCTGGGTGGTCGGCGTGCCGGCGCCGCTCTGCTACGCGATCGCCCCCCACTGGGGCTGGACCGCCCTCGGCATCCTATTCCTGCAGCTCTCCGTCTTCAACACCCCGGCGATCAGCGTCTACCTTTCGCTGGGCGTACCCCGCGACCGGATCGCCGCGGTCATGACCACGGTCTTCTCGGCGTACTCGCTCGGTCTGATCGTCTCCAGCATGCTGTGCGGCTGGCTGGCCCAGGTCGTCCCACTGAGCGCGCTCTTCTGGGTGTCGTTCGCCTTCTACCTGCTGGCGGCGGCCTGCATCGCGTTCCTCCCCGCCAAAAAGACGCCCACCTTCACCGTGCCGTCCATCCGCTACCGAGACCTGATGCGCTTCCCCGCCTACCGGGTCATGCTCTCGCTGTTCACGGTGGTGACCGGCATCATCTTCATCCCCTGGACCTTCACCGCGCTCTACGCCCACGAGGCGGCCCACGTCGACAACTTCTGGATCGGGGTCTTGATGAGCGTCCTCTACATGGGCTCGGTGATCATGGGTCTGAGCCTGGGTCGCCTGCGCCGCTCGCTCGGTAGCGTGGCCATCGTCCTCTGCTTCGAGGCGGCCTACGTCTTATCGGCGATCCTGCTCCTTTCCTCGATGGCCCTCCCCGTCCTGGGTTTCGCGTTCTTCCTGCGGGGTGCCTTCTGGTCCTTCCGTCAGGTCATGACCGCCGTGATCGGCGAAGTGCTGCCGGACTACGCCATGGCCAAGGGCTACGGCCTTTTCGCGTTGGTCACGGGCGCGGTGGTCATCATCGCCTACCCGATCGCCGGCTGGATGTACGGCCTCCAGGTACGCATGCCGTTCTGGTCGTCGGCCCTGCTGATGGCGATGGCGATGATGGCCACGGTCTGGGTGCGCGCTTACTTCCACGCGAACTACCTCAAACCGCCCCAGGTCGAAGTCGTTCCCGATGACGCGCTCCCCCGGGCGGCCTAACCGGTCGGGGTCCAATTTGGCGTTTCTCCGGTATAGGGGTAGTCGGCCTCCCACGCGGTCAGCTGTTGCGGGCGAGACCCGTCGCCATTCATGACGAAGATCTGGGGCAGGCCGTCCACCAGGCCCACGAATCCGACGCGGCGATCGTACGCCGGTGTGTTGGGCGTCGATCCGTTGGGCGCGTCCTTGCCGCCGGTGACCTTGACCACGCCGCCGGCTTCGCTCGCGGAGAAGATATTGACCCGGTAGAGGACCGCCTCGCTGCCGCCGCCGGTCGCGGCAAACAGCGTGCTGTTGTCGTTCAGCCAGGCGGCGCCGGTGAGGTCGAGCGCGCCGCCGCGCCGGTAGGCGTTGCTCCCGCTGGCGGAGAAGTCGTAGACCCACAGCTCCGGTCCGGTCGCGGTCAGCCGTCGAAAGGCGAGCTTGGTCCCGTTCGGCGACCACGCTGGCTGGTCAGCCGGGTCGTCGAGGCCGATCGGCTTAAAGCGCGTTCGCAGGTCCAGGTTCATGAGCCACAGGTGGGCAGTTCCCTGCGCATCGATCGTGCTGTATGCGATCGATTTGGCGTCCGGGTTGATCGCGACCGGGCCGATGACGCGACCATCGACCGGATCGGTGAGCGCCACGTCCTCGAGGGTCGTCGGACTGAATCGTCGCAGGCTTCCCTCGGTGAGATAGATGATGGTCCCGTCCGCCGACCAGTAGGCGGCCGAGCCGCTGATGCCCGGCCGGATGACGGTTCCCGAAGCCAGGTCGACGATCTGGATCGGGCCATGATCGGCGCTGCGGGGCGCCTCGACCACCACCAGGCGCTGCCCGTCGGGTGACCAATCGAAGGCGAGCAGGCCGTCCTGGAGCTGGCTCTGGGCGCTCAGCTGGTAGATCATCTTGGGCGTGGAGCGGCCCAGGAACGGGTCGGCGTGCGGGTCGACGATGCCGACGGCGAAGGCGGGCTGCCCTCGCTGCCCGACCAGGTAGCCGATCTTGCGGGAGAGCGAAAGCGGGCCGGTTCGAAAGCGGGTCTGCACCCGTCCGTTGATCGCGTTCTCGTGGACATCGACCGGCCGGTCGACCGTCACCGTGTAGGTCTGGTTCGGTTGGAGAATGGCGGTCGGCACGATTTCAAATTGCGAGCCGTCGCCCCCGGGCTTCGATCGGAGCACGAAGGGGACGTCGGGGCTCAGCTGAATGGCCCCCGGCATGGAGTCCGCCCGCATCGGGCGGCTGAAGGTGAGGATGATATTGCGATCGGGGGCGATCCCGGAGGCGTTGTCCGAGGGGTCGACCGACGCCAGGGCCGGCGGTCCCTCGGTTTTGAACCGCCAGGAATGGTCGAGCGTGTTCTGCTGGCCGCTCGCGTCCGCGTAGCCGGCCCGCATCGACACCGTGTACTGCGTGGAGAGGGCGAAGTTGACGTGGGTGTGGACGAACATCAAGGTGTTGCCGGTCCAGGCAAAGCGGCAATTCGTGGTTCCGCTGCAGCCTGCAAGCGCCGGCGCGAGATCGAACCGCTGCTCCACCGACTCGTGGTTCATGGGGCGGTCGAAGCCGATGCTGATCGTCTGGTTCGAGGGCACGTCGGTAGCCTCGCGGCTGGGCGAAATGCTGACGATGCGCGGCGGATTCAGCGCGCAGGCGGCGAGGGCCGGTGCCAGCACGGCCAGGAGGAGGAGTCGCCGAACGAGGCTGGACGCGGCTAGCGCTGTTCTTCGACCAGCTGGCGCATGTCGTTCGCCAGGTTGGTCAAACGGGCCGGATCGACGAACATGATCGAGGTCTGCGAAATCCGGTCGATCGTCCGGTCGAGCCCGTCGAGGTTGTGTTCGGTGGAGGCGAGCATCTCCTTGACCTTCTTCGAGCGGTTCTGGAGGGCGGCGTCGGCCATCTGGTTCAGCTGGCTCATCAGGGCCGGCCAATCGATGTCAGGCTCGTTGCTCTGGGCCGGCGCTGGGGCGGGGGCTGGCTGGTAATTCTGCCCACGCGGGGCGCTCGGTGCCGCCGGTACTGGCGCGGCGGCGGGCTGCGCCGGCGCCGGCCGGTAGCTGGTCGCCGGCACGGAGGGCGTCATGGCCAGCATCTCTTCCAGGCTCACCGATTCCGGCTCCTCGAGGTCGGCCACCGCCTTGACCTCGATCCGGGTCTTGGAATCGGCACAGAGTCGCGTCACGATCTCGGGATCCTGCATCAGCTGCGGTTGCCCCCGCGTGAAGGCTCCCAGCAGCGTCCCGTCGCGCAGCAGGACGATGCCCATCTCGTCGGGTGCGCGGACCAGCAAGCTCCCGTGGATCTTCTCCTCCTGCAGGTACTGCAGCAGCGCCCGCACGTCGACGAAGCGCGCCAGCAGACCCTGGAGGATGGTGGGTGCGGTCAGCAGCTGATAGATGGCGGTGACGACCTCGGCCGACAGCTCGATGACGTCCATGCTGCCCTCGCCGCGGTCGACGTCGTTCTTGAAGAGTGAGAAGGCGGTGCGGCCGGTGGAGACCACGGCGCCGCCGTCGTAGAAACTCTCGATCAGGCTGCCCTGATAGAAGAGGATCATGCCGCGAGAGGCCGCCCCGGTCAGCCGAAGATAACCCGTCAGGTGGTCCGCGCTCAGCGAGCGCAACAGTTTGGGGAAATCGACGAACGCCGTCTTCAATGACTCGTAGACGAGCTTGCCGACCGGTAGTGGGTAGAGTTCGGTGGCCGGTGGTCCGTCATCGGGGGCGGGCTGCGCGGGCGCTGTCGCTGCCGGCTGCTGCTGGCTCACGACCGGCCGCTCGCTGACCTGCGGCGCGGGTGCTGCGGCGGGGGCTTGGGCCGGTGCCGGTGCGGGACGGGCCGCGGCCACGGTCCCGTTGTCCGACGCCCCGGGGACGCCGCGACGCTTGGCCTCGGCGAGGATGTCGGCCGTCGGGGCGGTGATCGTTTCTTCGGTCGGCAGCTTGGACTTGGGGTCAAAGGTGTAATCGCCTTGCCGCCAGGCCAACGGTTCGAAGACCGCCTCCTCGCCCTGGCTTCCATTTCCGTAGGCGTGGAAGAGGTGGCCGAAGAGAAAGAACAGCGAGAACGCCTCGCCGCCGTTCCGAACCTGAAGCGTCCCTGTGGCGCGCTGGGCTTGCATGGACTGCAAAAGAGATAACAGGGGGGTCGAGTCTAACGATCCCTTGTAGTCCACAAGTCTCGGCGCCTGCTCGATGGAACTCACGAAAAGCCTCCCACCGCCCCGAGATTTGTTTCCAATCCTAGCACAGCCCAAATACGATAACCCAACTGTCAGCAACGCGGGGTGGCGGGCCTGTCGGGAAGCTGGCGGCTAAGCTGTGGAGGCATGCCCGAATTGAGGATCTGCGAGGACCCCTCCGCCTGGGACGGGTTCGTTTCGCAGGCGACGGACGCCTCCGTGCTGCAGGCCTGGGCGTGGGGCAGCCTCAAATCGCGCTACGGTTGGCGAGTTCAGCGCTACTTCTGGGTCGATCAGGGCACGCCGACCGCGGCCGCCGCCGTGCTCCGGCGGAGCCTCCCCGGTGGACTGGCCCTGAATTACGCCCCGCGCGGGCCCATCCTCGATGGCCGCCTCGACCAGTGGCCGGCCTTCTGGCAGGCCCTGCGTGAGCGCCTCGCTCAGGACGGCGGGACCGTGCTCAAGGTCGACCCGGAGTGGACGACCGATGCGCAGCGGGCAGCACTCACCGCGACCGGGGGCCTGCCGAGCCGGCATCCCATCCAGCATCAGGCGACCTGGCTGGTCGACATCAGCGGCGGCGACCAGGCGATGGCGCGCCTCAAGGAGTCGACGCGTCGCAACATCCGGACCGGCATCAAGCAGGGGATCACCGTCGAGGCCTCGGACGCATCGGCCGCGCTCGACAGCTTCTACGAACTGCTGCAGGAGACCGCCGCGCGCGAGCAGTTCACCGTTCGCAGCCGCGCCTACTACCAGGACCTGCTGAGCCTGTTCCGCGAGCGCGGACAGGTCGCGGTCTACCTGGCCCGCCACGAAGAGCGCCTGCTGGCCGGAGCCGTCATGCTGTTCTTCGGATCCAAGCTGGTGTACCTGTACGGTGGGACGAAAACGGCGGCCAAGGATCTAAAGCCTGGCTATCTCTTGCACTGGCGTGCGATCGAGGACGCGCAGCGACGCGGCTGTTCCACCTATGACATGTGGGGGGTGCCGCTGGATCCGCAACCCGGCCAGCGTGGCTACGGCTACTACGTCTTCAAGTCGCGCTTCAACGGGTCCATGGTGAAGTTCATCGGCCTCTACGACCTGCCGGTCAACCGTGCCGCGACCTTGACGATCCGCCTGGCGGAGCGATTCGCCCGGGCCGGCCAGCCAGAGTTTGTCTGAGCCAGGGCTTAGCGTCACGCCGGGCGAGCAGCTCGGCGCGCAGAGCTGGGACCAATTCCTGCTCGCCCAACCGGAGGGCAACCTGCTGCAGAGCTGGAAATGGGGCGAGCTGCAGTCCCACTTCGGCTGGAGTGTCGAGCGCCTCGCCTTCCACGGCGGCCGCTCCGGAGTCTGTTCGCTGCAGCGCAGCGCCGCCATCGTCCCGGGCGGGGCCACCTACTACGTGCCACGGGGTCCCGCGGTCGCCGAGCGCGAGCGGTTGCTGGTCCTCGACACGCTCGAGCGGAGGGCGGCCGCCGGTGGCGGGCTGGTGCTCCGAGTCGAGCCGAATGCCCTCGTCGGCGACGAGTGGCCGGCCTTCTTCGAGGGGCGCGGATTCGTCAAGGGCAAAGCCGTCCAGCCCGAGGCGACCCGCCTGCTGCGCATCGACCTCGACCCGGACTCGCTAAAAGCCGGCTTCAAGCCGAAGACCCGCTACAACCTCAACCTCGCCGAAAAGAAAGGCGTCCGGGTGCGCGGCTCGCGCGATGTCGCTACCTTCGCCCGGCTAGCGTCAGAGACTGGCAAGCGGCAGGGCGTCCACCTCCCCGGGGTCGCCTATTACCAGGTGGCGCTCGAGATCTTCGGACCGTCCGACGAGGTTCGCCTCTACCTCGCCGACCACGAGGGCGACACCCTGGGCGGGATCATGGTCTTCCGCTTTGGCAACACCGCCTACTACCTGTTCGGGGGATCGAGCGACCGCAAGCGCGAGCTGATGCCCAATTACCTGCTGCACTGGCAGGCCATGCTCGATTTCAAGGCGCTCGGCTGCGACACGTATGACTGGTGGGGGATTCCGGAAGAGCCGGCCCCCGACCACCCCTGGTTCGGGCTCTACCGGTTCAAGACTGGCTTCGGCGGTGAAACGGTGCGCTACGCCGGCCTCTACGAGCACGTCCTGCGGCCCGGCCGATTGAAGCTGGAGCGGCGCCTGCAGCAATTGAAGGCGAAAGTTCGCGGTCCTATACTGCGGTGACATGGCGAGGGAGCGAACGCTCTCCGAGCAGGCCTTCGAGCAGTTCCCCCAGGCACTGATCATCGTCGATCGCGAAGCGACCGTGATTTCCCTGAACCAGGTCGCCGAGCGCCTGACCGGGTGGGCGCAACGGGACGCGGCGGGCCGGCCGGCGGCTGACATCCTCGAGGTGCGCACCGAGACCGGGGTCAACCTGTGCGCGCCGAATGGGGCGCTGCGGCGCGCCTTGCGCCTGGGCACCCGCATCAATACGCACTTTGCCTACCTGTTCCGCTTACGGACCAGCGACGACCCGGTGCGCGTCTCCTACTCCGTGGCGCCGCTGCGCCTCAAAGGCAAGGCGCCCGACGGCGCCGTGATCGCCATCCACGACGTCACCCCCGAGCTGGAGACGATCGAGGCGCGCGATGCCCTGATGCTGGCGGCGTCGCACGAGTTGAAGACGCCCCTGACGACGCTCAAGGGCCTCAGCGAGTTGCTGCTCGACTTCGAGCTGACCGAGGCGCAGCGCCGCGAGCTGCTCCAGGACCTGCATGGCCAGGCCGATCGCATGGAAAAGCTGATCGGCGACATCCTGGCCGTGAGCCGCATCGACTCGGGTCGAATCTCCGTCGACTTAGCCCGGGTCGACGCGGACGACGTCATCAAGCACGTGTGTGACGAGGTGCGCCCGATGCTCAAGGGACGCACGCTCAAGTGTCGCGTTCCGGAAAACCTACCGACGATAATGGGAGAGGCGCGCAAACTGCACCAGATCCTCGTCAACTTGCTCACCAATGCCATCAAATATTCCGAGCCCGGTTCCCAGATCACGCTCAGCGCGCACAGCGAGCCGTCGGCCGTGAGGTTCGAGGTCTCCGACCAGGGGGTTGGAATCCGCAGGGAACATATGCCCCGACTTTTTGAGAAGTTCTACCGTGCCGACGATCCGGCGGTCCGCCGTACCTCCGGCACCGGGCTCGGCCTCTACATCGTGCGCAGCCTGGTCGCCATGCTGGGCGGACAGGTCCACGTGAGGAGCCGGCACGGCAAGGGCTCCGTCTTCATCGTCACCCTGCCGCGCGCGGAAACGGCCGCGAGGCCGCGAGCTCGGGTGGCCGCGGTGGCGCCCTGATGCCTCCCGCGAAGAAGATCCTGATCGTTGATGACGAGGCCATGATTCGTAAGGCGATCCACCTCGCCCTCGAGAAAGAGGGCTATGAAGTCGTGGAGGCCGAGACGGGCGGCGAGGCGCTGCGCCGGATCGAGTTGAGCAAACCCGACCTGATCCTGCTCGACATCATGCTGCCGGACGTGTCCGGCTTCGACGTCTGCCGCGATATTCGCAAGGCCGGCCTGCGCGTTCCAATCATCATCCTCAGCGCCAAAACCGAAGAGATCGACGTCGTGGTGGGTCTCGAAATCGGAGCCGACGATTACATCACCAAGCCTTTCCGCACCCGCGAGCTGCTGGCTCGCATCGCCGCTCATCTGCGAAAAGCGCGTCAGGAGGAAGAGGCGGTCAACCAGGGTCGGCTGGAGTTCAAGGAGCTGGTGATCGACCTCAACGAACGCCGTGTCTTCCATGAGTCGAACGAGGTGATGCTGACCCACACCGAGTTCGACCTGCTGGCCTTTCTGGCGTCGAACGCCGGCAAAGTGCTATCGCGCGAAAAAATCCTCAACCACGTTTGGGGCTACGAGTACCCCATCGAGACGCGCGTTATTGACGTCCATATCCGTAACCTGCGACGGAAGATCGAGCAGGACCCCTCACACCCGTTCTTCATTCTCGCGGTCCCGGGTATCGGCTACCGCTTCACCAGCGCCGGCAAGCTGGGCTAGCCGTTCAGCGCTGTGTGGCCCCTGCGGGACAGTCGCAGTCGAGCGTCTGTCTAACTGCTTAGGGCCCGTCACCTCTCCATCTGAGATTCGCGATAGGATCGCTGATTAGGTTCAGACCTGGTCGGAGCGGTATGGAATGACTCGGTGGGTTATTCGCCACTGCGCCGCTCTAGGACGCGGCCGCGCCGGCGGCGGGTCGCAGTTCGCGGTACACCGCCAGCAGCCGATCGAGGTTGTCCGACAGGCTGTAGCGTTCGACGGCGCGCGCCCGGGCCAGCCGGCCGAGCTCTGCGCGGAAGTCCGGAAATTCGATCAGCGTGCGCAGCGCTAGTCGGAGTTGGCCATCGAGATCCTTCGTATCCACCACGATGCCTGCCCCCCGTAAGGCTTCACCGTCCGAGCCCACGTCGGTGGCAACCGGGGCGACTCCGCAGGCCATCGCTTCGAGCAGGGACAGTGACAACCCTTCGACCATCGAGGGCAGCACGAAGATATCCATCGCCCGCAACATGGCGATCCGCTTGGCTTCATCCATGACCTGGCCGGTGAAGACGACGCGGACGCTCCCGTACCGTCGATCGAGGCGGCGCTTATCGCTGCCACTCCCGACAACCACCAGCTTGACGTCCTCCGGAGCGTCGATATCCTGGAAGGCGCGTACCAGGATGTCAACATTCTTTTCGGGGTCGACACGGCCGAGGTATCCGACCAGCGCGCCCGCCTCGAGGCTATCTTTGAAATCCGAAGCTCCGGGGGCGTACTTGTCGATATCCACGCCGTTGGGAATCACGGCCACGTTGTCCGCGGGCACGCCGTAGTGCTCGAGCAGAGTTTTCTGCTGGTCGGAAAAGATGATGACCCGGTCGAAGCTGGCCAGCGACTGGGCATACAGCCGGTAGACGGCGGTGCTGATGCCCTGCCAGAGCCCGAATCGGGAGTCGTACGGAACATGGAAGGTGGCGACGCAAGGCAGGCCCAGCTCGTGGCAGAGCTCCGGGAGTCCGAAGTCGATCAGGGTGGAGAAGCTCAGCGAGACGTGCACCAGCTCGACGCGCTCGCGGCGCAGCAGATCCGTGATGGTCCGCTTGGTCCGGGGCGAGGAGATGATATAGCGATGGCTGCCCGTTAGCGACCGCAGCGTGAGGGTGTCGTCGGTCACGGCAGCCAGCGCGCCGTGGTGGACAAAGAAGACCTTGACACCGCGCGCGCGAAGCCCGGCCACGATCTCTCGTGAATAGGTAAGCAGGCCGTCGCCGGCCCGGCCGCTCTGATGACCCAGCCAGGCAATGCGTAGCGGCTCGCTCATCGGGCGCCGATGTCCTCGAGGAGGTCGAGCAGGAACGGCCGATTCTGCAGTTCCGGGTGGGGGATGTGCAGGCCGGGCTCGTCGACGACGCGACGGTCGTAGCGAAGGATGTCGATGTCGATCTCCCGAGGGCCCCAGCGTTGGCGCGCGGTGCGGCCAAGCTTCCGCTCGATCCCTTTGATCGCATCTAACAGGGGTCTCGGCTCGAGCGACGTCTCGATCTCCAGCACCTGGTTCAGGAAATCCGGCTGCTCGCGAATGCCGACCGGCTCGGTCTCGGCCACCCGCGAGGCGCGTACGACGGTGGCGCCCACCTCCGGCAACGCGTCACGCGCCGCCTGAAGGTATCCAGCGCGGTCGCCGAGGTTGCTGCCAAGGGCGAGCCACACCCTGGTCACGCCTGGCGGATGGCATCAACCATTCTTGCCACCCGGACCATCGCCTTGACGTCGTGCACGCGGACGATGTCGGCGCCGCCGACGATGCTCAGCGCGACCGCCGCCGCCGTGCCTTCGAGCCGCTCGCCGGCCGGCAGGTCGAGCGTCTTGCCGATGAACGACTTTCGGGAGGGGCCGATCAACAACGGAAACCCAAGCTGGCGCAGCTCGCCCAGGCGCCGGATGATCTCGAGATTCTCCTCGCGCGTTTTCCCAAAACCGATGCCCGGGTCGACGATGAAGCGATCGTCGGTGATGCCGGCGGCCCGCGCCAGCTCGACGCTCTCGCCCAGGCTGGCGACGATCTCGCCGATGAGGTCCTGGTAGCCGCCGCCCGGCTTGTTGTGCATCAGCACGACCGGCACGCGGGCCGATGCCACCGTGGCCGCCATGCGGGGATCCCGCCGCAGGGCCCACACGTCATTGACCAGCGCGGCGCCCACCGCGATGGCGCGCTCCGCGACCGTGGCCTTATAGGTGTCGATCGAGACCGGCACGCCGACCGCGGCCGCCACCCGCGTCACCACTGGAATCACTCGCGCCAGTTCTTCCGCGACGCTCAGCCCCGGTCCAGCCCAGGTCTCGGGTCGGGTGGACTCACCGCCGATGTCGATCAGGTCGGCGCCCTCCAGCTCCATCTGCCTGGCCTGGACGACCGCCATCTCGAGGTCGGTCACGCCATCCCCGGAGAACGAATCCGGTGTGACGTTCACGATCCCCATCACGTAGGTGCGCGAACCCCAGTTGAATTCGTGGTCGCCGATGCGGGTCACGTTCATCGTGGCCGCCATCGGCCTGAGCGTAGCATCATGTCGTTTCGGTGACTGCCATCAAATTGAGCCGCCTCCTCGAGGGCGTCGACGTGCTCGAAGCACCTCCAACCGACCCCGAGGTCACCGGCCTTTGCTATGACTCTCGCCGCTTGAAGCCAGGCGACTGCTTCATCGCGATCGCGGGAACGCATACCGACGGGCACCGCTACGTCGAGACGGCGCTGCGGGACGGCGCCGTGGCGGCGGTGGTCCAGCGCCGGGCCGGCACCGCCTGGCCGCAGGTCGTCGTGCCGGACACCCGCCGCGCACTCGCCCTGATGTCGAGCACCTTCTACGGCCATCCCAGCCGCGACATGGTCGTGATCGGCGTGACGGGGACCGATGGCAAGACGACCACCACGACGATGATCCACCAGATGCTGGTGAGTGCCGGCCGGCCGGCCGGTTCGATGAGCACGGTGGACATCCGCTTCGGCGACTCGGTCGACCCCAACGATTCGCGCCAGACCACGCTGGAGGCCCTCGAGATCCAGGCGCAGCTGGCGCGCATGCGCGAGGCCGGACTGAAATACGCCGTGATCGAGACCAGCTCGCACGGTCTCGCGCTGCAGCGCGTGGTTGGTGTCGACTACGACGTCGCTGTTTTCACCAACATCGCGCATGAGCACCTCGATTTTCACAAGACGATCGAGGCCTACCGCGAGGCGAAGGCGCAGCTGATCGATCTAACCGCTGGCAGTTTTCGCAAGGCCATCGAGAAGACCGCCGTGCTCAACCACGACGACCCGAGCTACGCCTACCTGGTCAACCGGCCGATCGCGCGGCAGATCACCTATGGCATTCAGCTCGAGGCCGATCTGAAGGCTGACCGCGTCGAGGCCACACCGAACGGGTTGCACCTGGAGGCCTCGACGCCCCTGGGACCGTTGTCGTTGCGGTTGAAGCTGAGTGGCCGGTGGAATGCCGCCAACGCGCTGGCCGCCGCGAGCGCCGGGGTCGCGGTCGGCCTGACCCTCGAGGAGATTCGTGACGGCCTCGAACGCTACCAGGGGGTCAGCGGTCGCATGGAGCGCGTCGACCTTGGTCAGCCGTTTGCCGTGATCATCGATTACGCCCACACCCCGCAGAGCCTGGAAAAGGTGTTGCGGGAGCTACGGCCGATCACGCGCGGCAAGCTGATCGCGGTCTTCGGCAGTGCCGGCGACCGCGACCGCGAGAAGCGGCCCTGGATGGGTGAGATCGCCGCTCGGCTGAGCGACTACGCCGTCTTCACCAACGAGGATCCGCGCGAAGAGGATGCGATGGCGATCCTCAGCGAGATCGCGGCCGGGGCCGAGGAGGTCGGGTGGACCGAGGGCGACCAGTACGCCCGCATCGAGGACCGCCGCCAGGGCATCGCGCACGCGGTTCGGAAGGCAGCTCCGGGCGACACCATCCTGCTGGCGGGGAAGGGTCATGAGCGCAGCATCCTGATCGGTCGCGGCAAGGAGCCATGGGACGAACGCGCCGCCGCCGAGGCGGCCATCAGGGGGCTGCCAGCGTGAGCCGCGCCGTCGAGGAGACGAACCGCCGGATGCTGCGAGCCCGCGATGCGATGGACCGCGCCTACGCTGAGCCGCTCGATATTCCCGCCCTCGCCCGGATCGCGCATGTTTCGGAGGCGCATTTCATCCGAACCTTTCGCGCCACCTTCGGCGAGACGCCGCATCGCTATCTCCAACGGCGACGGGTCGAGCGGGCCATGTTCCTGTTGCGCGCGACTGAGCGCAGCGTGACGGATATCTGCCTCGACGTTGGCTTCAACAGCCTCGGCACCTTTAGCCGCAGCTTTCAGGAGATCGTCGGCGAAGGACCGACCTCGTATCGCGCGCGCGGGCCCATCGAACCCGTCCCGACCTGCTTTGCGATGGCCTGGACACGACCGAGCAGTTTTGGAGAAGACCGGGCGAGAAACATCGTCTAGCGTGGGATTCGACACATTCCACGATCACGGAGGTACACAAAATGTTCAACGCTCTTCTGATCTCATCGATCTACGTGCTCGATCAGGACAAAGCCCTCGACTTCTACGTCGGCAAACTCGGACTCGAGGTCAACACCGACCAGGACCTGGGCTTCATGCGCTGGCTCACGGTGAGCGTGCCGGGCGATTCCCGCCAGATCTTGCTGGAGAAGCCGGGCGCGCCGGCGCTCGACGCGAAGACCACCGAGCAGGTTCGCGAGATGGTGTCGAAAGGCGCTACCGGCGGGCACCTGTTCTTTACGACCGCCGATTGCCGCAAGACCTACAACGAGCTTCGGGCGAAAGGCGTCGAGTTCACCGAGGAGCCGACCGAGCGACCCTACGGCATCGACTGCGGCCTGCGTGACCCCTTCGGCAACCACATCCGCTTCTCCCAGCCGCTTCAGGTTCCGACCACAACCGCGACGGCGAGCAAAGCCAGCCGCTAACGTTCGACAGCGATTGCGCTCGCAGGCAAGACCGCGACCGGCATCGGGGTGCCGGCCGCGGTCGTTGCGAAACTGGGCTCGCGCAGAGCCACCCGGTTACCGCCGAGCCGCGAGGACCAGTTTCCGGTCGGTGAACGACCTGACTTTCCCGTCTGCAACCACGATCTCGAGGTCGCGTACCGCCGAGGCGGGAGCCTGGAGGAATCGGGAACGGACCCGCTGCTGCGTCGCCGCGTCCTCGCCACCACGCTCGAGCCACGGCTCGAAGTCGTGGGCTTTACGGAGCACCTCGCGCTTCTCGACGCGCAGCCCGGCCCCCTCGCAAAATGCCACCCACTGTCGCTCGGAATAGATGTGCCGATGGGTCGGGTCACGGAGCAACTCGACCTCGTCCTGGTAGGCGGCGCTCTCCGGGTCTTCGGGGGCGGTCGTGTCGATGAAGATAAAGATCCCGCCGGGTCGGAGCACGCGGGCGACCTCGCCCATCGCGCGCGGGACATCGTCGAAATGATGCGCCGCGAGCCGCGTCGTGACGATGTCGAAGCTCGCCCTGGGAAAGGGGAGCTGCTCGGCGTTCGCTCGAACGAACTGCGCGTTCCACAGGCCGGCGGTCTGAAAGAGGCGACGGGCCGCGGCCAGCATGGCATCGACCGGATCCGTAAGGACGACGTCGGCGACGCGGGGTGCGAGGGCGAGCGCCGTGTGCCCGGCCCCGGTACCGATGTCGAGGACACGCTCCGTGCCGCTCGGTGCCGCGTACTCGACGACCAGCTCGAGCTCGCGGCCCGCCTTGTGCTCGCCGGTGGCATAGGCCTCCGCGGCCTTCTCCCAGCGTCCGCCGGTCGCGTTCACCCGATCAGCTTAAGGCGACGCTGTCCAGGACCTGCTTGACCGTCGACGACGTCGCGTCGGTGGTGAAGAACGAGAACTGATAGTTGCGTCCCTTGGTGTGGACGTACACCGCCGTCATGTACGGCCAGCCCTGATCGGGACGGGCCCAGGCGGAGGTGACCTTGCAGGTATCGAGCGCGACTCGCGAGACCTGCTCGGTGACGGGATTGACGCTCCAGACGGCGATGGCGGCCGTGTGGTCGGCGACGGGCGCGATGTCGGGACGGAGTAACCCGGGCAACTGCACGGTCAGGGTGTCCGACGTCGTCGTCTGCAGCACCAGGAAGGGCAGGTCATCACCCGTCTTAGTGACCGTCGTCAACGTCGCAGTCGACGAGGCAGCGACCTGGTATCCCTGCGGCAGCATCAGGCTCCAGCCCGAGCCGCTCGCGGCATGCAGCGCGGTCGTGACGACGAAGTCGGACCGGACCCAACCCGCCTGCGTCCCCAGGCTGACGTGATACCAGGTGTTGCCGGCTGCATCGGGCGCCCTTCCGTCGGCGGTCGCCTGCGTGCCTTGCGACAGCGTTGTCAGGCGCGTGCTCGAGGTGCTCGCGGCTGAGCGCAGATTGACGCCGAGCGGATCGTTGACCCAGATCGGGAACGGGAGCGCGGGCGTCGCGGGCGTCACCGTCGCCGCCGCCTTTGGCATTGGCAGCGACGCCGGACAGGTGGTGGGGGACGCGTGCGGATCGACGGTGCTGGAGGGAGATGGTTGAGGTCGGCTCGCCACGGCGTGGGTCTTATAGAAAGACGTGAGCGGCCCAGCCAGCAGGAAGGCCGCAACGGCGCCGATGACCATCAGGGGAATTAGGCGGAGAGCCGACCTCATGCCCATGGAACGCCCCAGCCGGGATCGCAGTTACGCGAGCGGCTTGCGGTTGGGGACTCCGGTTCGACGCGGAAAACCGAGAGGCGTTGGGCCCAGCTTCGGCACGACCAAAAGGCTGGCGGCGCCATCGGCTGGGTGCTCCAGCCGGGGCGACCCGCCACCCAGAAGGCGCGCCGCAGGCTCGAGCAGCTGTGGATCGATCGGACTGACTTGGGCAATTAGGTCTCCACCTGGTCTAACGAAGGGAAGGGCAAGCTCCAGCAGCACTGCCGGTGGCGCGGCCGCCCGCGAGATCGCCCGATCGAATTGCTCCCGAAGCGCCGGTTGCCGGCCAAGTTCTTCGGCCCGGCCGGCGGCGACCGCGACGTTGGTCAGCTCCAGGGCGGCGGCCACCTGCTCGAGGAAGGCGCACTTGCGAGTGTTCGCCTCGAGCAGCGTGAAGCGCACCCGGGGCATGGCCACCGCCAGTGGGATCGCGGGAAGCCCGCCGCCGCTCCCGATGTCGATCACACGTCCGATCCCGGTCCAGGGCACCACCAGCAGGACGTCGCCCGCGGCGATCTGGGCCAGGACCTCCTCCATGGTGCGAGCGCCGGTCAGGTTGACGGCGCGGTTCCAATCGAGGAGGAGCTCGGCGTAACGCTGGATTTCCGGCCGCACATCCTTACAATATTGGGGATGCCGATTTACGAGTTCTCCTGCTTGAGCTGCCGTCACAGCTTTGACGTCTTCGGCGGCTTCGCCAGCCGCGACGAGCGCCAGGTCTGCCCCGAGTGTGAGAGCACCAACACCAGGGCGATGTTCTCCACCTTTGCGGTGGTCGGTCGCAGCGAGGGCTCGAGCGCATCGACCTCGGGCGGGTGCGCTTGCGGCGGCAGCTGCTCCTGCTCGAACTGATAACGCCGCTGTAGACACGGCCGCGCCCTTTCCCTCATGATTGTCGCCGTGGCGACCGCCGGCACACCTGTCCGCCTTCGGGTCATGCCTCTCGGGGAACTGCTCGACGAATCCTTCAAGTTGTATCGTCGCCATTTCACCGTGATCGCGGGCGTGGCGTTGGTCATCGTGCTCCCCAATTTGCTGCTCAGCTTGATCTCCGGCTCCTATCGAGCCAACCCATTCAGCTTCCTGTCGAACGTCCTGCAGAACATCAACAACCCGGACGAGTTGGCGAGGCTCCAGGCCCGCCAGTCGCAATACACCAGCTCGCCGCTGTACCTGCTCAGTTTTCCGATTGCCGCCCTGCTCGTGCCATTCAGCGTCGGTGCGCTCTACCGGGCTGCCACCTCGCTGGCGGCCGGGAACCTCGAAACCGTCGGGTCGGTTCTGGTGGGGACGCTGCGCCGCTACTTCGCGGTCTGGGGCGTCGTGATCCTGGGAGCGCTCGTCGGCATTGGCGCGATCGCCATCGTGACCATCCCGGTCGTCATCTGGGTCCTGATCCGCTGGTCGGTGGCGATCCCGTCGCTCTTCGCGGAGGGCATCGGCCCGGTGAACGCGCTGGGGCGAAGCTGGAACCTCGTGCGTGACAACTGGTGGCGCACGCTCGGCATCCTGATCATCGTCACCATCATGGTGTCGCTCATCCAGACGGCGCTGGCCGCACTCTTCGGCGGGATCACGGCCGTGCTTCCCGGCCTCAGCGACGACATCCGCGCCGGTCTCCTGACGACGGTGTCGACCCTGGTCGATGCCCTGGTCGGGGCAATCCAGCCGATCGCCATCACCATGCTCTACCTCGACCTGCGGGTGCGCAAGGAAGGTCTCGATCTTGACCAACTTGCCCGTCAGGCCGCCCCGGGCCCGGCGCCGGCTTAAGCGGTTGCACCGGGGGGTGTCGGCGTCGATGCTGCTGCTCTATCTGGGCATGCTGCTGGCGTCGGTGGTCACGCCGGCGTCGGCCAGCTCGGCCGACGATTACGCCAACGCCGTCCATCGCGCGCTCACCCTGGTCCAGTTCGCCGAGCGCGGGGATGTGCCCTCCGTCCAGCAGGCCATCGATGTCCTCACAGCCGACACCGGTAACAGTCAGCCGGAAATCCTGCGTGACCTGCGCCGGAATCCTCCCGATCTCGGCGACGCCGACCAGCGCCTGCAGGCGCTCTACGCCACGCTGCAGGCGCGGGTCGATACACCCGACCCAACGCAGGCCGAGCGGCAGCTGCAGGCCATCCTGTCGCAGTCCCGCTATTCGGGCCTCAGCACCGGGCCATCGATACCCGAGCAGATCCTCAACTTCATCGTGCGCCGGATCGGCGATTTGCTCTCGTGGCTGGGGGTCGGCGGCCTGCACCTCAACATCCCGACCTGGGTCTGGTTGGTGATCGGATTGGCGGCCGCGATTGGGATCATCGCCTGGCCGATCCGCGGTGGCCTCAGCCGAGGTGGACGCGAGGCGCGGTTACGGGCGGCTGGCCCCATGGCACGCCGCCGCATCGACTTCTTTGGCGAAGCCGATCGGTTGGCGGCCAGCCACGATTACGTGGCGGCGATCAAGGCGCTGGCCGGCGGGGTCGCGGTCCACCTGCGAGGTGACCATGCCTGGGAGCACAGCCCCTTGACCGTGCGTGAGCTCTTCCAGCAATCCGACCGCGCCGAGGCACTGCGGCCACTGCTGCTCTCCTTCGAGGAGGCGAGCTATGGTCATCGGGCGCCCGATGCCGATACCTATGGGCGTGCCGCGGACGCGGCGGCGCCCTACCGAGGGACGGCCGCGTGAAGGGACGTGGCTGGATCGCGCTGGGTGGGATGGTTGTGCTGGTCTTCCTGCTGGTGCTGCTTCGAGGCACCGGCACCCAGGGCCAATCACCCGACCATGCTTCGACCAGCGATGCCGCCGATGGGACGTCGGCCCTGCGCGCCTACGCCGCGGCGCTCGGCCACGCGAGCGGATCGGTCGAAGGCGACTTCACCCTGTCAACGTCACCCGGCCTTGTTTTTGTTTTCACGCCGACCAACGGGTTTAGCGCGACCGAGGTGCAGCAACTGAACAGCTGGATGCAGTCGGGGGGCGTCGTGGTCTACGCTGCCGAAGCGGGCGACCCGCAGCTGGACACGCAGTTCGGATTGCGCCGGTCTGCAACCGACGTGCCCGCCAGGGCGCATGCCGCCGCGCCGATCCTGGGCGGAGTCGGCACGGTCACCGGCGCCGACGGCGCTCGCGCCTTCCGACCGACCGCCGCGCAGGTGCCGCTACTCCGCAACGATGCGGGTGACGTGTTGGCGGTGCGACAGGACATCGGCCGCGGCCAGCTGGTGGCGCTCACGGATCCGCTGATCCTCTGCAACGGTTTTCTTGGAACGCCCGACAATGGTCGCTTCGCCGCCGACCTGTTGGCGATGACGCCGTCCGGCGGCCAGGTCTGGTTCGACGAATTTCACCACGGCGCGGCGGCGACCGCCTCGCCCGAAACGGCCTGGATGACCACCCCCTGGGGCATTGCCCTGGTGGTTGTGGTGGTGATCGCCTTCGTGGGCCTGGCGTTGAGGGGCCGGGCGTTCGGGCCGCGCATCCCGATGCGCGCCCGCGAGGATCGGTCAACCGCCGAGTACGCGGTGGCGGTCGGCAGCCTGCTCCATCGCACCGGTGCCCGGCACGTTACGCTGGAGGCCTTGCTCTCCGCTACGCGCCGCGCGGTCGCCCAACGGATTGGTCTCGGCGGCGACGTCCCCGGTGATCGCCTCAACGCCACCATCGAACAGCGCGCACCGGAAGCGGCGGCCGAGCTGGCCCGCGCCGAGCGCGAACTCGATGGAGCCGGCACCAGCGAGGTGGGGGTCCTCGAGCTGGCCCGCCGGCTGCATGACCTCGCCTATCCGTTGTCGGCTACCAGTACCCCTCCCCTGTTTACGGGGGAGGGTCAGGGTGGGGGCCGCATGAAGGAGTCCGCATGAACGCCGCCGATTTCTACGCGCGCTTTCGCTCGGAAGCATCGAAGGCCGTGGTCGGCCAGGACGAGGCGGTGCGGCTCTGCGCCATTGCCCTGATCGCGCAGGGACACGTTTTGCTCGAGGGCGTGCCCGGCGTGGGAAAAACACTATTGGCCAAGACGATCGCCCGCCTGCTGTCGTTGGAGTTCGGTCGAGTCCAGTTCACCCCTGACCTGATGCCATCGGACATCGTCGGGACGTCCGTCTACGACTTGCAGTCGCGCTCGTTCCGCATCCGCAAGGGACCGGTCTTCACCAACATCCTGCTGGCGGACGAGATCAATCGCGCGCCCGCCAAGGTGCAGGCGGCGTTGCTGGAGGCCATGGAGGAGCACGGCGTCAGCCTCGAGGGTGTGCAGCAGCCGCTGCCCGACCCCTTCATGGTGCTAGCCACGCAGAACCCGATCGAGTATGAAGGGACGTATCCGCTGCCGGAAGCGCAGCAGGACCGATTCCTGTTCAAGGCGTTCATGAACTATCCGACCCCGGAGCAGGAGCTCGAGATGCTGAGGCGCTGGGACGCCGGCATCGAGTTGCGCGATCCCGCCAGGGCCGGGGTGGTCCCCATCGTCGAGGCCGCGGCGATCGCGGAGTGCCAGGCCGAAGCGCGCAAGGTCACGGTCGATGAGCGCCTGCGGCGCTACATCATCGAGCTCGCGGTCGCCACCCGGCAGGCCGCCGAGTTGGTGCTGGGGGCGAGCCCGCGAGCGGAGGTGCTCCTGCTGCTCGCGTCCAAGGCAGCCGCGGCCTTCGAAGGCCGCGACTATGTCACCCCGGATGATGTCAAAGGGCTGCTCCGGCCGACATTCCGACACCGGCTGCTGCTGCGCCCGGAGGCCGAGGTCGGCGGCCAGACCGCCGACAGCCTGCTCGACGCGGTGATCGCCCGCGTCACGCCGCCGCGCTAGCGCGGGAAGATGGCATGACGCTCATCCCGCAGCCGCGACTGCTGGCAACCCTGGTCGCGGGATCCGTCCTGTTCTTGCTCCTCCTGCTGAGCCCGGTGTTCATCATCGCGCCGCTCCTCTATTACGCCGCCATGGCAGGCATCCTGGTCGCGGAGGCGGGCCGCCTGCCGAGCAAGTCCGGTTTCATGGCGAGCCGCGTCCTGCCCCAGCCATTCTCGCTGGGTGAGCTGCAGAGCGTGCAGCTTCTGGTCGCGCATGCCGGCGCGGCCCGCCTGCCCGCCGAGGTGGCTGACCATGTGCCTGCCGATCTGCGCCCGGATCGCAGAATGGTATCGGGGGTCTTCGACGACGAAGGCCTGCTGCACGTGGAGTACACCGTCGAACCGCCGCACCGGGGAGCCTATCGCTTCGGCCCCGTCGACCTCCGTTGCTGGCGGCCGGATGGCTGGCTGATTCGCCAGGTGCGCATTCGGGCCGATGAGGCGGCCGCGGTCTACCCTGACGTCCTCGCCATCAAGCGTTACGAGCTGACGCTGCGTCGCGGCATGCGCATCATGGCCGGTCTTCGCCGCGCTCGCCCGCCCGGCGCGACGACGGCGTTTGCCGGGCTTCGCGATTACCTGCCGGGTGACGAGGTGCGACGCATCAGCTGGAAGGCGACCGCGCGGCGCGACAGCCCGGTGGTGATGGAGGTCGAGGCGGAACGCGGCCAGCAGGCGATCATTGCCATCGATTGCGGCCGATTGATGACGGCGCCGGCCGGGCTCCTCAGCAAGCTCGACCATGCTGTCAACGCCGCGCTGCTGCTGGCCTGGGTAGCGCAGAGCCAGGGGGACAAGGTCGGCCTGATGACGTTCAGCGACAGCGTGCGCCGCTTCGTCGCGCCGCAACGGGGGCCGTCGCAGGTCACCCAGCTCAACAAGGTGCTCTACGACGTCAAGCCCGAGTACACCGAACCCGACTTTGCGGAAGCCTTCTCGCACCTTGCGCTTCGAGTCAGCCGCCGTTCGCTGGTGATCGTGCTGACCGACGTCCTCGATCCCGAGGCCTCCCGCGACCTGGTTGGCCATGCCATCCGCCTCAGTCACCGCCACCTGGTGATGGTCGTCGCCATGTCCGACCCGGAGGTGATGGCGGCGCGCAACGCTCCCATCGAACGGGTCTCGCGGGCCTACGAATGGGCGGCCGCCGAAGAGCTCCTCTCCGCGCGGCGCGCCAGCTTCGAGCAGCTGCGCCAGGGCGGCGTCCTCGGGCTCGACGTCGAGGCAGGCCAGCTCAGTCCGTCGTTGGTCGAGCGCTACCTCGAGGTGAAGGAGCGCGCACTGTTATAGCGTTGGAGTAACTTCTCGCTACGCCGGGGCGTTTGGTTGGGCGATGGTGGCGTGAAAAGCCTCGACCGGAATCGAATCGATCAGCTGGTGCGGGAGCTCGAAAGCGACGCGTACCGGCTCGCCCTTAAGCTTGCACCAGATCCGAGGGCGGCGGAGCGGATCCTCCTGGAGGCGTTCGGCAGCCTGGCGCGGTCGCTCGCGGCCACACCCCAGATCGTGGAGCTGAAGGAACGGCTGCACACCCGGATCCGCCAGCAGGCCGCGCGCGCCAAGCCGGCTGCTGCGTCGATGGACCACCGCCCTGATCAACCCGCCGTCGTTGGGGAGAGCCTCCACCTTCGAATCGTCGACCTCCTCGAGGAGGAACAGGCGGTCGAACCGGTCGGCCGGCGCCGCGCGGTGTTGCTGAGTCTTGGCGGCGTCGCCCTCCTCGGGGCACTTGCGGCGTTCCTCTGGATTCGTGCCGACGCGTTGGCCGTGGCCCGGCCCAGAGTGACTGCCCTCAACCCGCCAGCTGACGCCAAAGAGGTGCCGGTGCGGGGAGACTTCACGGTCACGTTCGGTGGACATCCAGTGGGGACACCGACCCTCCGGCTCGAGCCGTCCGATGGCACGCTCGACGCGGCGCGATGGGATGGGAGCACGTTGATCGTGAGTTATTCCGGCCTCCATCTCGCGACCCGATATCAGCTCGTCCTCGGGGCTGACTACCGGAGCCGCCTCAAGGACCTCGGGCACTACGAGAAGCGCTGGACGCTAACCACCGAGGGTTACCCCGTCCTCGTCACGGTGTTCCCGCAGGATGGACAGTCGATCGTGCCGCGGGTTGGTCAGCTATCGGTCGCCTTCAACCACCGGCCGCCGGTGCAGCCGCATATCAGCCTCGAGCCCGGCGACGGAACGTTGCTGCCCGGGGAATGGAACGGAACGACCTTGACGATCAACTATTCGGGATTGAAGCCGCTGGCCCGGTACGTCGCAACGCTCTTCGTCGATTACGGCGTGAAGAACGCCAACATCCACCAGCAATGGGCGTTTTCCACCGAGCCCGGCGCGCCACCGGCGGGCGTTCCCCTGATCTGGTACTCGACCTCGAGCCCATGGCAGCAGCCATCCGGGGTACAACGGCTGGTGGCCATCGATTGGAGCGGCACACTGGTCGGCACCATCTACCCGGCCTTTGCCACCCAGCAAGCCCCCGACGGCTCGGTCTTCTTCACGCCGGATCGGGGCCTGGTCGATCGCAACGGGACGCAGGTCAGCACACCGTCTCGCATCAGCCCGACGATTGCGGATGACAGCAAGAGCCTCTGCGACGTCGTCGACATCGGCAGCGGCCAGCTGTGGCTCGAGACGGGCCCGTTGCGTGGTCCACTGCACCGTGTCGCTCCCTTAGGAGCGGCCGGCGGCCGTTCCTTCCCGGCGATCCTCGCCTGCAGCGTCGCCAACGACCGCGCGGTGCTCGTGGACATCGGGACAAGCGGGACGACGGCCGTCCGCGTGATCGCGCTGACGACTGGACGAGTCCTGTACCAGGCGTCGCATACCGAGCTCGGCCTTGGCATGATCAGCTCGCGTGACGGGCATTACCTGGTCGAACAGCTTCCGACCTACGACGCCCAGGGCCAGCCGCTGGCGGCGGTGAGCGTGATTCGGCGGACGAGCGATGGACGCGTACTGGCGCGCATCGACAAGCAACGGATCCTGCGCTTCTCCTGGGACGATAAGCGAGTCGTCACGGCCCCATTCTTCCCGGGGCTCGGCCCAACCGATGTGGAGCTCCTCGAATGGCAAACCGGCAAGGTCCTCTGGCGCCAGCCCGGCAGTTCCAGCGCGGACGGGGGACGAACGGTCTATGCCATGCCGCAGCCGAACGGCGGGAGCATGGCGATTGCCGTGAGCGGTCAACCCGGCTACGGTGACGTCGACCAACTCTGGCTGGTTGGGGCCGATGGGCAGGCAACCCAGGTGGTCAACGGGGTGTTCTATCCCGCGTTCTCCGCCGGCTTCTGAGCCCCGCGCCCGGTAAAGAGCAGGTAGGAGTAGAGCAGGACACCGGTGGTCAGGCCAACGGCGACCTTGACCACGGTGGGCGCATCCGAGGGGCTCAGGTTACCTTCGATGAGGCCGGCGATGATCAGCAACGGGGCCAGGCCGGCGAGGATCACAAGGGCTTTGCGCGCCGCGAGCACGAGCGCATCGCTGCGTCGGTAAGCGCCCGGCAGCAGGACCGCCCAGCCCATCATCAATCCGCAGGCACCGGCCGCGACCACGACCGAAAGCTCGAGGACGCCGTGGCCGACGACGAAATCGAGCAGCCCGGGCGCGATGCCGTAGGCGTTGGTCAGGCCGAGCAACCCGCCCAGCTGGATCCCGTTGGTCATCAGCAGGTAGATGGTCGGCAGACCCAGCAGGACACCGAAGGCGAAGGCGAGGATCGACACGTTGATGTTGTTCGTCATGATCACGCCGGACATCAGTGGCCGTTTATCAACCGGGATCTGGGTCCAGAGCTGATGGCTGCGCACCAGCTGCACCAGCTCCGCGGGAACGAGCGCGTAGGCCAGCTTCGGGTCGAGCGTGATGGCGATGAACGCGACCAGCGCCGGTCCGAAAAGGAGCAGTGCAGCGGCGATCAGGTAGGGAGCCGACTCGCGATAGGTCTGGGGCAGGGTGCGCCGGTAGAAGGTGGCGATGCGCTCGGCGAGGTTGCCGCCCTGGCGATAGACCGCGGCGTGCCCTCGGGCGACCAGGCCGTTGAGGTAGTTGGTCACTGGTTCCGTCGGCCAGTCACGCTGCGCCCGGGCGAAGTCGGCGGTCGCCCGGCGATAGAGGGCGGCCAGCGAGAGCACTTCGGTCGCGCGCAGCCCGCCGACCCGGCTCGTTCCGGCGCGGGTCAGCAGTTTTTCCAGGCGGTCCCACTCCCCTCGCCGGCGGCTGACGAAGTCATCGGCGCGCACCTCTCCATGATGACGGACGGCATGGCGGGTTCTTGTCGCAGGACTGCGACGCAGTCTCGCGAAATCGGCGGGTAGAGTGAGACCGTGCACCCCCCGGATGCGTCGGACGACCTCGTCATCTCGACGCCGGAGCGGGTGGCGTTCCAGTACGAGATCGCCGGGATCGGCAGCCGGTTCCTGGCGCAGATCCTCGATTCGCTCGTGATCACCGTGATCCTGATCGCGATCACCATCCTCGCCGCCTCGATGGGCGGCATCTTCGGCTCCGGTGAGCTGGCCATCCTGATCGAGATCATCCTCGGCTTCATCCTGCTGGCGGGCTATTTCCTGGTCAGCGAGGCGGCCTGGAACGGACAGACCCTTGGCAAGCGCGCGGCCCGCCTGCGGGTGGTCGGCGATCACGGCGAGCCGGTGACCCTGGGGCAGGCTGCGATTCGCAACCTGGTGCGGATCGTCGACTTCCTGCCGGTCTTCTACGCGGTCGGCATGTTGACGCTGTTCATCAATGGTCGCGGCAAGCGCCTGGGAGATTTCGCGGCCGGCACGCTGGTGGTGCGTGATCGCGAGCGCGTCAGCCTCTACGACCTCTCGAGTGCGCCCGCCGGGGCGGTCGCGACCCCGCCACCATCCGCGTCGATCTGGGCGACGCCCGCATCGACGCCGGCGACCGCGTCGAGCTCGACCACCCCGACTGGCGAGCCGCTCGCGCTCGACGCCGGACTGCGACGGTTGGTGGTCGCCTACGCCGCGCGTCGGGAGGCGCTACCGGTGGCGCGGCGCGAGGCGCTCGCCCAGAGTGCGGAACCTGCCTTGCGGCGCGCGCTGCCGGATGTGGTCGGCACCGCAGGCCCGCTCGCCGCGCTCGACCAGCTCGCCGAACGCGAGGGAATCACGCCCTACCGGCCGACCTATCACGGGGCCTCCAGTGCCATGACCTGGGGCGTGACCACCCTGATCTTCTTCTGGATGCCGCTGATCGCGATCCCCACGGGGATCCTGGCGATCGTCTTCGGCAATAGCGCGGTTCGCGAAATTCGCTCGGCGCCGAACCGCTACCAGGGTGACGATCGGGCGAAGACCGGCCGGCTGCTCGGCATCATCGGGTTGTCGGTCACCTCGGTTCTGCTGGCGCTCTTCATCATCGCCGTCATCTTCCGCGGCTAAAGTCGCTGGCGGCCGGCGATCCCCGTCTCGAGTGGATGCCACCATTCCACGCGGGGCTCGCCGAGCTTCCAGCAGAGGAAGACCGTCTCGCCCTCGCGCTTGTGCAGGAAGTCGATCAATCCGATGCTCGGATCGCGAAGGACGATGCCCCAGGCCTCGAGCTGGTGCAGGTCACCCTCGAGCGTTTTGGTCAGGGTCGACAGATGACGACCCGGCAGGCCGCCACCATTCTGAGCTGCCTTCTCGCGAACCGCGGCGACCGTCTTGTCCTTGGCCAGCTCCTCCTGCGTCTGCCGGATGCGTTCCAGCACCGACTTGAGCTTGGGGAGCAGCGCATTCGCCTCGTCCACGCTGTAAAACGTTTCCGCCACGCGAGCCCCTCAGGCGGCGGAAATGGGAGCCATCGCGCGCAGCCGGGCGACCATCGCCGGCAGACGGTCCAGGACCAGGTCGATGTCGGCGTCGGTGTTGCCCTTTCCGACCGAGAGGCGAAGGCTGCCCAGTGCCCGCTCGCGCGGGTAGCCGAGCGCCAGGATGACGTGGCTCGCTTCGAGCGAGCCCGAGGTACACGCCGAGCCCGATGACGCGGCGATGCCCTCCATGTCCAGCTGCAGGAGCAGCGACTCGCCCTCGACGCCGGCGAACAAGAAGCTGGCGTGGTGTGGAAGGCGCCGTTGCGGATGCCCGGTGAGTTCCGAGCCGGGGATGCGGTTGAGAACGCCGTCGATCAGGCGATCGCGGAGCGCCATGAGGTGTGTGGTGTTCTTCACCATATCTCGACTGGCGATACCAACCGCCTTGGCGAGCCCGACGATCCCCGCGACGTTTTCGGTCCCGGCCCGGCGATTGCGCTCGTGCCCGCCTCCGTGCTGCTGCGGCTCCAGCCGCACGCCGGAGCGTACGATCAGGCAGCCGACACCCTTGGGCCCATGCAACTTGTGCGCCGACATGGACAGCAGGTCGACACCCAGCTCGTCGACCCGCACCGGGATCTTTCCGGTCGACTGCACGGCATCGGTGTGGAAGTAGGCGTCACTGCCTTCGCGCGTGACCGCGACCAATTCACGGATCGGTTCGATGGTCCCGACCTCATTGTTGGCGTGCATGATGCTGACCAGGATCGTGTCCGGGCGCAACGCCTCAGCCAGCGTCTGTGGATCGACCAGGCCGAAGCGGTCGACGCGCAGCCGGGTGACCTCGAAACCGTCGCCTTCCAGCGCCTCGGCGGAGCGGAGCACGGCATCGTGCTCGATGGTCGAGGTGATGATGTGCCGGCCGCGCTCGGCGTTCCGCTGGGCGATGCCGCGGAAGGCGAAGTTGTCACCTTCGGTGCCGCCCGAGGTGAAGATGACTTCTTTGGCGAGCACGCCGTAGAAGGCGGCCACTTCATCCCGTGCCTGATCGATCGCCTGGCGGGCGCGCTGTCCCAGGCCATAGACGCTGGAGGCATTGCCGAACTCCTCGGTCAGGTAGGGCATCATCGCCTGCAGCACCTCGGGGTCGAGCGGCGTCGTTGCCGAGTGGTCGAGATAGACCATCGGGACCAATCTTAGAAGCTCAGGACGACGGCGACTGCTGGCGGGACGCGCGCCAGCGGACAAGCTCCTTGATCGGGCCGTTGAAGGCCTTCATGAATTCATGGACGTCGAGCATCTCATCGCTGGTGATCGGCCCCTGGCTGGCGGCCTTGGGCAAGCCGTCTGGATGCTTGGCCTTCTTGAGCAGCAGCACCGCGACGAAGCTGACGCCGCAGTTGGCGCAGGTGACCTCAACCGTACAATGCCCGTCCGCCTCGTTGAGCAGCTTCACCTGGCAGTCGGCGAGCGCCTGGGAACAGGCGAGGCACTTGTAGTATTTCGCCCGCTCCTTGATCAGCGCGATCAGGTTCACTGGTTTTCACTATAGACGGCGCTTGAGCTATGGCGAAGCGGCCGATGCTGGATCATCCACCGAGCCGGTAGATCCGGATGTAGGGGCCGGGCCGGAGCCAGCCGCCGTAGCCGGCGAGCGGCACGTAGTAGGTATCGATGGGGTCGAAAACGCTGTCGGGGCAGCCGGCGGTCGGC
>Ga0307479_10000371_pt1 | contig 40274 bp, 37 predicted proteins | sample atmos_gasesECM4C_FD_203743 | JGI IMG/M metagenome (GOLD analysis project Ga0307479, IMG submission 203743) | Hardwood forest soil microbial communities from Morgan-Monroe State Forest, Indiana, United States - atmos_gasesECM4C_515 | ecosystem: Environmental > Terrestrial > Soil > Temperate...
TACGCTTTCGCTGGACGGTATTCAATTGATCTGACCAGTTTTCCCCTGCATCTCTGGCGTACCCTTTCCGTCCGTGAGCACGACGGGGTCATTGCTCCAAGCGGCCCTCAGGTCGGCCTCGATTTGCTCTTGGCGCGAACGCGTCCAAGGTGCGTAATGGCGCTCCGTAATTCTAATGCTGCTATGTCCGAGGAGTATGGAAACTCTATCGAGCGGGACGCCAGCAAGTAACAGCTCGACGGCGAACGTGTCCCGCAATCTGTGCGCATGGCCAGTTGGAATCTTAGCCAATTCAAAGAGCCTCTGTAGCCTGCGTTGCCATTTTCCTTTGGCGCTACGCACGGTTGACTTGCCTGTCCAAAAGAAATAGCGCGCGCTGGAATGAGGAGCTGCATCCAGTGCTTTGACAACCATGTCCGGCAAAACGCAATAGACGGGTACCCCCGTCTTCTCCGTGTGCAACAGAAGCTTGCTCTTTTGAATCCGGTTCACGTCAAGCTGGACTGCATCGCCGATCCGCAAGCCCGAATAGCGCAACAGCAAAACGAAGGCGCGTAGCCGTTGGGCGTTGCGAACGCCCGCGCTTTTCCCGTAAGGTTCGAGCGCGGTGAGAATGCGAATCATCTCCTCCCGCGTGAACGGCATCGTCGGCTTGTTTGGAACTTTTGGAGCTTTCAGTTCAGTTGCCGGATTGTCGTCAATCCATTTTCTCTTTTCGGCGAAGCGCATGAACGCCCTGAGCCGTTCCAACTTCTTGAGGCTTGTGCGCGGGCCCTCCGTCCACGTTGCGCGAAAGGTTGCAAGAGTGTCTAGGTCGAGCTGCTTAAGGAATTGCAGCTTGTACGTTTCTGCGAAACCGTCAAGCTGTCGGAAGAGTAGGCGGTACTTATACAGCGTGGCATCGTTCAGCTTCCTTGCTTCCGCGTCAGAAGTGAACTTCGCATGAGCGTCCTTAATTGTGACCTGATGTTCCTGCCGGACTATGCGGCGATTTTCAGCCTCCCATTCGCGGATCAGGTCTTGCGCACGCGACCAGTCGCGAAGCCTCAGAGACTCACGTATTTCCGTGGCTCCAAGCGTGCCATCAACCCAAATAGGGCATTGGCAGTGGCGATATTTTCGGCCCTTTGCGCGTTGCTTGCAATTCTTTCGGTGACGGCGATAAATCGTCAGCATAGTGGGACGCTCCTATCGGACGCCGAACTTGGATGATAGACGAGAATGGACCCGTTCGAGCACAGTCTGAGGAATACGCAGCGTCACGTACCGTCTCTTGCGGCGTGGACTCCGTTCTCCGATCACGAGCACGCCCGGCTCGTTCTCGAAAAGCTCACGGACTTTATCAGGGCTCAAGTTCCACATTTCGGCGATTTCCGTAACGGCATAATGCCGCTCGATGTGCACCGAGGTCTCGATTTGGGATGATACGGCCATTGCGCGTTAGTGACTCCTGCAGGATCGAAAAGATCGTCGAATTGACTCGTTGGCTTCCGCAAGAGCTGCGCAAAACATTCTTCTTGCATTCAGTCGCCAGTCGAGCTACGCTATCGTAAACATCGTACAGCGATGTAGGAGAATCTGTCAACCATGATGTCGATCCTCAAGAAGAAACCCCGCCACGAGGTAATCTCGATCCGACTCAGCGAAGACCGCCTCAAGCTTCTGGAGCGCTACCAGAAGGTTCTCAGTGAACAACGGGGTCGCGAGGTGTCCTTGGGAGAAGCCGCCTTCCTCGTTATCGAGGAGCGCGTCGAAGGGATGGACCGTGAAACAGCCCGTCATGAAATGCTCAGCACGCCGACCGCTTCGCTCTATCACATTCGCAAGAAGTGGGAGTCACAGCACACTCTTTCCGCCGCCGAGTGGGATGTTCTCGCGCAATACGTGCAGATCGGCACAGAGGAAGAAGCTCAGGAGCCGCCGCTGCTTTGGCCAGCGATTCCATCCAGGGAGTCATACCTCAGTTTACTCGACGCCTTCGAAGCCGTTTATCAGAACCGAAAGAAGCATGCCTCGAAGCACGCCTGGTATTACTTCGGAAACCTTGGCGGCCATTTCACCGAGGTTCGCCTCTCCGATGATGACGCCGAACAAAGACATCAAGCAGTTCTGAAGCAAATTTCGCATCGCAAGGAGCTGCTGAAGTCGGCGGAGAAATGGCAGAACCCCGGCACCATTGGACGATGCTTCCTTGCCGCCATTAGTGATGAAGGAGTCGAGAGCACTAGACTCGATCAGATCCTTGCCCCGTACTGGCCGACTCTCTGGGGTCTCGCCGCTCGGGGCCATTGGGTGCGACATGACCGGCAGCCCGTGCGACCATCGGGTCCAAACGAAGATGATTTTCGCCGCCGAATTATCTTGCCTAAGCCGCTCAAGGTCGATGACCTGAAGCTCTCGTTTACGACGACAGGTTGCCCGGAGCTTGGCGTGTATATCGACTTTGGCCCAACACGCCGAGTGAACTATCTCATTGCTCGGTACCCCGACCTGGCCGAGTTCCGGGCCATGCTCGAAGGATGGTCGGCCAAGAATTCGTGGAACGGCAGGCATTTCCTCACGACGCTGTCCGAGGAGAAGGGGCCAACGTTCACGCTTTGGCTTCGGCAAAACGATGTAGGTATCGACTTCACCGAGAACGAATGGAGCGCCCTGCGCGAACTGTTCCAGAAGGCGTGGGCGATCCCCGAGCTTCAGCGGTGGGTGCAGGAGCTGCAATTGGAGTATGGCGAACAGGGTTGATAGCGCGAGGCGTGGGTTTGCGCCGCGTTTTGCGAGGAGCGGTGCCTACGGCACCGGGAGTTGGACTGACACGTCACCCCCAAACGGGTGCCGCATAGCAACCAAGCTTGCTATATGGGAACTTGCTGAAAATCCAGTGGCTTGCCGCGAATCGCTTTCCTCAAGGCGCTGCGCAGTAACCAATGGTTCCCGTATGGGAACTTGTTGATTTTATGGGGTGAATTCCGTGCCCGCACTTCGAACCAAATCCATCAGCACCAAAGTCACTGACGAGGAATATGCGCAGTTTGAAGCCCTTGCTGGTGAGCAGACGATCAGCGAGTGGGCGCGTGATGTTCTACTCAAGGCGACCAAGCCGAATGCAGGCGAGCAAACCGTCCTGGCCGAAGTTTTGGCGCTGCGAACCATCCTACTAAACATCCACTTCGCCGTAGCCCAAGGGCGAACGCTGACCGCAGAAGAGATGCAGCAGCTCATCGAGCGGGCGGACCAGAACAAGTTGAGCAAGGCGCGACAGCGCCTCGCCGAAGCAGCAACAGGGGGTGTGCCATGAAACAGAAATGGGGTCGAGAAGACGATGCAGGAGAATTTCCGAGTGACCGGGCTGTATGGATTATCGGAGCGTTCTGCGTTGCTCTGCTCAGTGTGTTCGCCATCGTTGGTTACCGCTACATGCGGGTGTGGACGCCGCTTCAACGGCATTACCTACTGACTTACGCGGGGACGCCAGTAGCAGGAGCGTTTCGGACGGATGCCTCGTACACACTGTTGATGGTGGTGACACGGAAGGGAACGCGACTAGCGCTCGACAACGAAGCAGAACCGTTCGTGACGGAGAAGGGCGAGAGCACGTTCGCGCTGACCGAAGAGGCCCTGAAGATCGGTGACCTGAAGCTCGAATGGCAGCGCGCACGGTATGACAATGCGAAGTTGCATGAATTCCTGGGGCACTGGATATACCAGGACCAGACGCTCACCGATCTGGCGAAACCGCCGCTGTGGGGCGGCTTGGGTGTGTTGCTGGTGGGTCTCGTTGTGGCGATCCCGATGGACTCGGCGCGCAAGAGAATACGCAAACATGGACGGCGGCTGAAAGGCCCGGAGCTTGTGACAGTACGTGCATTCAATCGCCGCAACAGCTCAGACGGTATCGGCTTCTTGCAGCAGCAGAGCTTCACGCAAAAAATGCTCCGCTGGAAGTCTTGGCTGCGCCTGCCGCGCGAGATTGAATCGAGTCACATTCTGATTATGGGTGATTCGGGCAAAGGAAAGAGCGCACTGATTCGCCAAATCTTGTTGCAGATCGAGGAGCGCGGTGAGACGGCCATCGTGTACGATCCCGCGACGCCCGCCGACTACGTGCCCTACTTTCTTACTCCGTCGCGCGGCGATTTGATTCTCAATCCGCTAGACCAGCGGATGCCCCACTGGACTCCGGGGGATGAACTGAGGCAAGGGGCCGATGCTCTCACATTGGCTGCGTCGCTGTTTCCCGACCGACACAACGAGAATTCGTTTTTCGTAGAGGCCCCACGGAAAATCTTCGCGCACTTGCTCAGTTTCCATCCGACGCCGCAAGAGTTGGTTTGGTGGATGGCGCGCCCGGAAGAGATCGACCGAAGAGTGAAAGGAACGGAGTACGCGGCAATGATCGACCGGGATTCGCCGCCACAGCGCAACGGCGTGCTTGGTTCGCTGAGCATGGTAGCCGACGCCATGAAGCTGCTGCCGAGTGAAGCGGAGACGAAGGGGCGTTGGAGCACGCTCGAATGGTCAAAGGAGCGGCGCGGCTGGCTATTCCTCACCAGCACGCCGGACACGCGGAACCGCCTAGCGCCGCTCATCAGTTTGTGGCTGGACATGCTCGTGCTGCGCGTGATGAATCAGGGCCGCATGAGTCCGCGTCCGGTGTGGTTCATTCTGGACGAACTAGCGACCTTGCAGCGGTTGCCTCAGTTACACACAGCGATCACGGAGAACCGGAAATCGAACAATCCGGTTGTGCTCGGTTTTCAAGGACGCAGCCAGTTGGAAGTGCGTTATGGGCACGAAGCGGAGGCGATGATGTCGCAGCCCTCGACGAAAATCTTCCTGTGCACGAGCGAGCCGCATGCAGCGAAATGGATTAGCGACACCATAGGAGAACAAGAGATCGAGCGGATACGAGAGAGCCGCACAAATGAGCAGTTCCCACAATCGCGCAAATCGAAGGGCTATAACCTCGAACGTGAGATCAGACCGCTGGTGATGGCAAGCGAGATCAGCGGCCTTGAAAAGATGCACGGTTATCTCAAGTGCGGAAATCTCGTGGTGCGGTTGAGTCTCCCGTACATCGAGCTTGAAAGCAAAGAGCCGCAATACATCGAGCGCCCGGCACAGCAGCCACCGGAGGAACCGCCGAAGGTTGCGGCGGCCGCGGCAGGAGCAGACAAGCCGTCGGGGAACGGAGCTTCGGGACAGACACTCGTGCCCAATGAACAGCAACAAAGTGAGGACCAGAAAATCCAACGAGAGTCAGCACGCCAGCAAAGGGACTTCTTCGAGTAGGCCAACACATGCTGACCATCTCCAAACCTCTGAGCGCAGGTCAGGCACAGTCGTATCACGCGGAAGAGTTTGGTAACGCCCGCGAGAACTATTACACCGAAGGGGAGCAGATTCGCGGGGAGTGGCACGGAAGGCTCGCCGAACTGTGGGGACTACACGGCGAGGTTCGCGAAGAGCATTTCCAGCGGCTCTCCGAAGGACAACACCCAATCACTGGGGAGCAACTAATCCGTCGCCAAGCGGCCAGAGAATACATGAACAGGCGCGGCGAAAAGGTAAGCGCGATGGAACACCGCGCAGGATGGGACGCGACGTTTTCAGCCCCGAAGAGTGTATCGTTGACCGCCCTGGTAGGTCGAGATGACCGTGTCCGAGAAGCGCATCGAGAAAGCGTCGGCGTCGCACTTGACGAGCTAGAGCGATATGTCCAGGCCCGCATCGGCGGGAATCTTCCGGCAGAGACGACCGGCAAATGGTTAGCGGCGAAGTTCGAACACGACAGCGCAAGGCCCGTGAACGGCTATGCCGCACCGCAATTGCATACGCACGCCGTTTTCTTCAATCTTACCGAGACCGACGACGGGGACGCACACGCGCTACAGCCACGGGAACTGTACAAGACGCAGCAGTATGCGACGGCAGTGTATCGCTCGGAACTGGCCCATCGGTTAAAAGAACTTGGCTACGAAATCGAGCGCGGCGAGAGCAACCAGCCGGAAATCAAAGGCTACAGCAAAGAGTATCTGGAGGCATCGAGTCCGCGCCGCCAGCAGATCGAGGAACATCTCGCAAAGGAAAACCAGCGAGGAGCCGGCGCGGCGCAGATCGCCGCGCACCAGACACGAGAAGGAAAGCTCGAACTCTCACACGAAGAGATGCAAGACAGGCACAAAGCAATGGCCGCGCACTTCGGCAATCAACCAGAGCGGGTTGTGAAAGCGGCACGGGCGCACGGAGAGCGATTACAGCAAGCACCCGAAGAGAAAGCCATCGGCCAGGCCGTTGCCTACTCAAGAGAGAAAAATCTGGAGCGTGAAGCAGTGGCCGAGGAGCGCGAGCTGCTGAGGGATGCACTGAAACGCTCAATGGGTGACGCCACGGTTGCGGAGGTTAAAGCGGAGTTCGAGAAACGCGTGCAAGCGGGCGAGTTCATCGAGACGAGCAATCGCGTGCCGGGCCGCGCGTTCACCACGAGTGAGATGATCGGCCACGAACGCAACACCATCCACGCGATGCGCGCGGGGCAGAACCAACACGAACCAATCGCGAGGTCCGAGACACGCCGAGACATCGTGCAAGACCACTCGCATTTGAGCGAGAGCCAGCGCGCGGCGGTCGAGCAAATCCTGTCGAGCCGCGATCAGGTGACGGCGCTTGAAGGCGTCGCCGGCGCGGGGAAAACTACTTCTTTAGTTGCGATCCGCGAAGCCGCCGAGCGAGAGGGCTATAAGGTGGAAGGCTTCGCGCCGACATCGCGCGCAGCGCAAAAACTCGGAGAAGCGGGAATCGAATCGAGCACATTGCAGCGGCATCTGACACGGAGCGAAGAGCCGCACGACGGACAAAAACGCCTCTACGTTCTCGACGAATCGAGTCTCGCGAGCACGAAGCAGATGAATGAGTTCCTCCATCGGCTAAGGGAAAACGGCCGCGTGCTGCTGGTAGGTGACACACGCCAGCATGAAGCGGTCGAAGCGGGCCGACCGTATCAGCAGCTCCAAGAAGCGGGGATCGAGACGGCACGGCTTGATGAGATCGTACGGCAGAAAGACCCGCCACTCAAAGAAGTGGTGGAGCAACTCTCGCGTGGCAATGTGCGAGAAGCAATCGAACGACTGGATACGCAGGGCCGCGTGCATGAAATCCCCGACCGCGACGAGCGGCTAAAGGAAATCGCAAACGACTATGCCACTAAACCCGAAGGCACGCTAGTGGTCTCCCCCGACAATCAATCCCGCCGCGAGATTAACGAAGCGATTCACCGGACGATGCAGAGCAAGGGCCAGGTTGAAATAAAAGAACACAAGCAGCGAGTGCTTGTGGCTCGGCAAGACATTACCGGGGCGGACCGGCAGTGGGCCGCCCAGTACGAACCGGGAGACGTAGTGCGCTACACAAGAGGCAGCAAGACGCACGGCATCGAGGCGGGAGAGTATGCCCGCGTCGAGCGCGCGAACGAGAAAGAAAATCTAGTAACTGTAAAACACGAGAACGGCGAGCAAGTGACTTACGATCCGCGCCGGTTGCATGGCGTTACGCTCTACCGAGAGACAGAACGCGCATTCAGCGTAGGCGACCGCGTGCAGTTCACCGCACCAAATCGGGAGCGACACATCGCGAACCGCGAGCTAGGCACCATTGAAAAGATCGACGATAGCGGAAACCTGCAACTACGCCTCGACTCAGGCCGGACCGTCGCGTTCAACATCAAGGAGAATCCGCATCTCGACTACGGATATGCGGTGACGAGCCACAGCAGCCAAGGTCAAACCGCCGACCGCGTGCTTGTTCACGTGGACACGGAGCAGGCAGGAGAAAAGCTCGTGAATCGCCGGTTGGCGTATGTGGCGGTATCGCGCGGACGCTACGATGCCCAGGTCTACACAAACGACAAAGGCCAACTTGCCGAGCAACTCGCGCGCGACGTGTCGCACCGATCCGCAATCGAACCGAGCCGTGAATCCGTATCCCCGGCGCACGAGATCGAGCCGTCATCCGCACGAAGCCAGGTGCACGAGCATATGCAGGCAGAAGGGCACAGCATCAGCAGATAACGATGTATAATCTCTTCATGGCTAAGGACGTGATCCACATCTCCGAGGCGGAAGCGGCGAGCGACTTTGCTGCGCTGATGGCACGCGTGCGTGCGGGCGCGAAGGTCATCATCGAGAATGGCGCGCGGCCCGTGGCGGTCCTTCATGCCGCCGAGCCGGAGCGCCGCAGCATCTCCGAATGCATTGCGTTAGCCAAAGCACACGAAGAAGAAACCGGTAAAGCCCCGGTCCTCGATCCAGACTTCGCAAAAGACGTAGAAGAAATTGTCAGCCACCGCAAGCCGTGGAACCCGCCAGCGTGGGAATAGTCCTCGACTCAAGCGTCATTATCGCTGCCGAACGCAGAGGCCGTACCGTTCGGGAAATTCTAGAACAAGTGAAGGCGGCTCAAGGGGAGATCGAAATCGGCGTGTCGGTAGTGACCATAGCCGAACTGGTGCATGGAGCCTATCGCACCAAAACCCAAGCGCAGCAACAGCAACGGCTGGAGTTCATCGAGCGGCTGTCGAGCGACGTGCCGGTGTATCCCGTGACGCTTGACATCGCGCGGCTAGTCGGGCGCATCGAAGGCCAACAGGAAGCGATAGGCGTCCAGATTGCGTTCGAGGATTTACTGATCGGCGCGACAGCGTTACATCTTGGCTACGAAGTGGCGACTCTGAACCTCCGCGATTTCCAGAGAATCCCTGATCTCTCCGTAGTTCAACTCTGAATGATTGATGGCTAGCGAGAGTTCCCTGTGCTCTCTTGCCGTCAAGGGGCAGGCCCGTTGGCGCGGCTTCTTAGTGTCGCCCTTGACCGCGGCTATATCCGCTGTGCATTCGTTAACGGTTCTCGGAGTTAATGTGATGAAGATCATCGATGATTTGATTGAGTCTGAGCACAGCCATCTGGATGCTGATCAGTTCGCTGGCGTTCAATTCACAGGTTTTGCCACGTCATGGCAGGCGGTCGCTCGCTATCACACATTTTTGACGATTATTGTAGAACGTGAGGCCAAGGCGACAGAGGTTTTCTCCCTTTCATCGAAAGCATTTAGAGACACTCCGCCATCTCCCGGCCCATATTTAACCGCCGAACAAGAGCGCCGTCTGGATGAACTCGATGAGGCGACCGATCTCCTACACCTTGAGATTGAGAGTTTCTATCTCTTCGCCAAAATTCTCCTAGATGTCGTCGCTCGTGCAATCGAAAAATACTTTGGCCTGGGAAGAGCCTGCTCCCTCGATTCTCACCACGATCTCATTGACAATTTTGCAGAGTATGCCGCTCAGAAGAAATTGGATCCAACAGACTTTATTGAGAAAGCGAAGCAGCTCAGGGCGGACATCTCGAACTTCAGAGATCACGAGATCGCCCATAGCAAAAGACTGAATCGAGTAACGGGGACGGCCCTTACCGCAGACCGTCGCCGGGCAACGATGATCGCAGCGTCCACCGTCGTCCCGCCAGAGCGCTTCAAACCTGAAGCCAGCTCAATTCATGTCGGGGAGCTGATGTCGGCGGTCGAAAACTACATCGCCAGCGCAATTGAAATTGTGAAGACCAACCGAGACAAAACAAATCTCACGTTTACCAGCTAAAAGCCAGGACCAACGCTCAGCCGTACCACTCGGCAAACGCTGTCATCCTGGCTCCCGAAACTTTCGTGATATGTTTCGAGGTATGGGTTCGAAACTCCAGGCCGACGAGCTCCTGATCACTGCAATTGAAGAACAAAAGAACCTGATGATTTCCGTGGCAACCGGGGAGCTGCCCATCAAGGATGCGAACGAAGAGTATAAAAAACGGCGCAGCGAAATCGGCAAAATGCTCCAAGCCAAGGGCATTAAAGACCCGAACCCGTTCTTCGACTTGTGGGGCTGGTTCACGAGATTCAAAAGCGGGGACCTTCCAACGTATGCATCCAGAAGACGATTCATGTCCGAGCTGTATGACCCATTGCTCGAACAGTTGAGGCGAAACAGCCCTTCGACGCCCGGCATGTTCGATGAGCCGACTGGTTGGGCCAAGGTTGACCGGACTGTAACCGAGATCAGACAGCGGCTGGAGCAAGCATCAACCGAAGAGCAATTCCAGACGGTGGGAACGCTTTGTCGAGAAGCACTGATTTCATTGGCGCAGGCCGTTTTCGACGCCGCTCACCACCCAATCGTGGACGGCGTTAAAGTAAGCCCGACTGACTTCAAGCGAATGATGGAGGCCTATTTCACAGTCGAACTGGCGGGAGGTTCAATGACATATTCCCGGCAACATGCCAAGGCGGCGTTTGAACTTGCAAACGAATTACAGCACAAGCGAACAGCCACCTTCCGCCATGCGGCGCTTTGCGCCGAGGCAACTGTTGCCGTCATAAACCTCGTGGCAATAGTCTCCGGTCAACGGGACCCCTAGCTACTTTAAGCCAACTTGCATTTACTTCACGCTTGTCAATTGAATACTGGCCGGAATATCTGCTACCATCGGCCATGAACACCACACTCAGAACCCCCGTACACAAGCGCACGCCGCTTCATTTCGTAGTTGATGGCCTCCAAGTGTGGGTCTCCTACCTCGACGCAAAAGAGAATGGGCCGTTCGGCATCAGATTCAAGTGGATGGAAGACGACTATTCCTGCTCCCCTCTAAATCACATCACTGAAGACGGCGGCTACAGCTACCAGCCTTTCGAAAGCTTCATCATGCGGGATGGCACGATGGAAATGCGAATGGCCGAGTTCGAATCCGACCCGGAGAAACTGAATCGCTTGAATAGAATCTGGATTGAATACCAGAAGAAGCTAGGGGAAGAGATTTTCAGCGTCTAAAGATGGAGAGGAAGTATGAGCGGTCAGCCTCGTCTTAGCTTTGACACGAGCGGAGTGAATGCTCTCGCGGATAGCCCGGACTGCAAAGCCCTGCTTGCTGGAATCAGGACTGGGTATTTCACTCGTATCACTTTCCCGAGCGTCGCCGAGACTGTGGCGACCTCCGATGCGAGCCGAAGGAATAGACTCTTCGACATCCTTACTGCACTCCGGCTGAACGGCGAGTGTCTCGAAGCGCATCAGCGGCTCTTGACGCAGCTCGCCCAGAACTACGAGAAATTCGGCGAAAGCAGATGGGCAACACTGAACCTGCACTTCGAACAGTGCGAGGTCTCTATTGCACGGCACGAATTGTCGGATGTGGAGTCGAAGGAAGAGCGGGAGTTCGCACCTGAAGTCGAAAAGCAGTTTGCCTCCCTGTTTTCGGATACACGTCCTAAATTCGAGGAGGTGTTCGCTGACGGCACGCCCAGACCTACAAGTGCAGATGAACTTTTGGCTCATCTAAACGGGCACGGCGGGGCATTCTGGAGCATCGGAGCGGGTCTATACGAGCGTGCCGCTGGCCGCCGCCCCACTGAGGAGCAAGTGCGTGCGTTTGCCGAGGAGTGTCCGCCGTTTATGGCGTTGATGCTCGGGCTAGTGCATGCGCTTTTCGAGTGGGCGATCAGGGAGAAACAGGCAAAGAAAGAGAAGCGTGTCGGCAGAATGGATCTGTTTTGCTCGATGTACCTTCCATACTGCGACATTTACATCACTAATGACGATGAGCAGAGAAGGTGCCTCATTGAGATTGCAACCGCTGCGAAGTTGCCAGTGGAAATTATTTCCTTCAACGCCTTCAGCAGCAGGTTGATGCCCTTGGCGCACTTGACGGTTGGGGTGTAGCCAATCCAAAACGGCTAGCTCTTCAACGGCGGCAAAATTGAGGGTCTGATGAACCGTGAAATGGTTGCAAGAATGCAGTACAAGAAAGTCAGAATTCGTCCGATAGCTCGACGAATCGAACCCACTGGACGGGAATTGCCCCCGATGGACGATTGCTGGCAAATCGAGACTGCATCAAAGGAAAATCTCAAGTTGGTGAATCCTCGTAGCAGCCACATACTCACGCTTGGTGTGGACCACATCAAGGAGTACATGACTGACCCTGCGGGTGGCTCTGACGGGTTCCTTGTTCTCAAGAGCCAAGTGATCATGAAAGGCTCTGGCGTCCACGTCGAGCCGCTTGCCCACGGGGGACCCCGCAGAACGATACTTGGCTAGGTAGTGTGGTGGGTACCCGCCCGGCTCAAGCAATGGCAAAAGTTGACGCAGCAATCCTTTCATCCGAAGAAATTGAGAAACTCCGAGAGTTAGCTCTTCGTGCAATCTCTCCTATCAAGCCACCCGATTCCAAAGCTGAGCTAGGACGAGTGTTCTGGCAGGCGCAGAGAACGAAAGCGGGACATGACCTTCCACACTACTACTTGGTTTACTTCCTTTTAGTTGAATTGCTGCGTTTTCCGCATTCGGGACGATGGGAGAAAATTGCGTGGTCTATCCCGATAGAATTTGATGGAGCCATCTACCTCATCGACCATCGCAAGTTCGGTGTCGGGGTATTCTGCGAAAATGCCGCTGAGCGAGAGACGCAGGCCAAACAGATAGTTTCGTTGATCTCGAAAGGCGTGAAGGCGGCTGAACCATTTTTTAGATCGCTCGCCAGTGACGCAGTCAAGCATTCACAGGTCAACGTAAAGAACGGCAGTGCATCACTCTTTCGGCGCTACGAGTATCTGCGGGACAAATTTCGTGAAGCCCTGGCCGAGGCGAGGGCACGCAAAGGCGAAGTCAAGACTCAGACGAACTCGGACAGTTCTGTTGAGTACAGCTTCCCTTCGTTTCGCTTGAACCAAGAAGCAAGGTGGATTGGCATCGCAGCAGTGGATGCTTTCTTCGCATGGACCGAACACGTTTTTATCCACATCGCAATCATCCAGCGTCGAATAACAACCGGAGAAGAAGTAGCCGATTTGATCGGAGCTGACTGGCACTCAAAGTTCAAGCAGGCGTTGGATATCACGGAGAAAGAGTCGAAGCGCTTCTACGATTCGCTAGCCGAACTCAGGAAACAACTTCGTAACTACATGGCACATGGCTCGTTTGGGAAAGAAGGAGAAGCATTCGATTTTCACTCTGCTGCGGGTGCCGTTCCGGTGATTCTCGATGATGTCAAAGGGATGGGCGGTTTTTCGATGACTGGGGTAGAGCCATTCGATGAAGAGGCTGCGATCTCGGCGATTGAGGAATTTATCGGTCATCTTTGGTCAGGAGACCGACATCCTGCTTGGTTGTACATACAGGATGCTTGTTTGCCGCTGATTCTGACCTTCGCCAGCGACGGCACGTACAAAGGTGCGATGCAGTCCTCCGAAGACATGGAGCGATTTGTCCACGGATTGACGATGCAATTTGACAATTTTGCGAATATGGATTGGTAATGGCGCATCTTGTTTGTACGTTTGTGCTATAAAATTTCACCCGAATGCGACTCAGAGACAAGAACAAACAGCGCCATGAGGAGTCGGTTGCGAATGAACTGCTCAAGGAATTAAGGATGAAGCCCGTGGCTGAGCGACCCGGTGACGCCTCGAGAAAAAGCATCCAGTTGGGAACTCTGCCGGAGCCGCGCTTCGCCGCCTGTGCACGCAGCGCCCCTAGCACGGGGCATCACTTTGGCGTTCCCATTTTCAGAAGCATTTGCGCAATCTCTTCCCAATTGTCGTTGCTAGCATCCTCTGAAGCATCGGAGAGGTCGGCGTCGGCCTTGAGTTCTTCTCGTAAACCCTGGACATCGTACTTGTAATCGGGCCCCGGCTCATACTGCCCCTTTTTTGTGATGTAATCCTTTGCGGTGCCAACCCAGTCGTTAACCGCGCCAGTTTCCACGAGCCGATCGTAGATTACCTGCGCTTTTGTTGAGAGTGCCATGTCAGCCTCGGAGGAGCAGTTCAGGAGAGGATGTCAGCGCCTCTCGCCGCAAAAAGTTTTGCACACTCTTTTGCATACTGGCAACGCAGCTCGGCCCCCTCACCGCCATCTTGCCCTTTGTTCCCTTTCGGCATCCGCTTGCGTCAGCCGCACTCCATTATAAGTTACGTATTCGAAGGTCGTAGCTACACGTACGAGCCCTCCGATCTCCAAAAGCTTGCTCGCAAACCCGGCGGCAATGTCAGCAGCCTGAACGAGAAAAGACGAAGAGGAATCCAGCTCGACGTGCTTTCGAATGGCGGCAGCGTTCGGCCTTCGAACGCCGAAAGGATCTGTCGCTTCGGAAGTCTGTAACACATCCAGCACCTTTTCCCGCGCGTTCTCAAGCCTCTCGATTTGCTTGGCATCACCCTTGTCAAACGCGTGTTTGTCGAGGATACGGGCTTTCATCTTCTTTCGAAGAAATTCATCTGGCGCGAAGCAATAGAACTCAAATTCTGCGTCAACGCCCATGAAGGTCTCCACCGCTTCGTGAAAGGTCGCGGCAGACTTTGCCGCCCACTGTGTCGCTTGCCGCAATAGAGGTTTTGTGTCGGGGCCGAACGAGTGGACATCGATGACGGACCCCATGTCCACTGAGCCGATGAGCATATCTGCGGCGTAATATGCCAGACTGTGCGCACGTCCGGCCGATGAGCCGTCAACTATCCGCTGAGCAGTAAAGCGCGTCAAAGACTGATTAAGGAAACTCGCCTCAGGCTTCCCCTCTTTCCTCCATTGGGCGAGCACCTCCGGTGCGTCGTGGCGTTTCATCATAGCGCGCAGGATGTCATCTGCTGATTCTTTGTAAGGCCGCGGATCCACAATGTGAATCCTTACCTTGGACAAGCCCTTCAAGATCCGTTCTTGCTCCTCGGTTGGCCGTTCCCGAAATTTCTCCCAGACAACCGACGATTTAAGTTCACCACTGGATGGCCCGCAGGTCAAAAGAAGGTCGTAGTACCAAGCGAGTGAAGAGCCAGGAATGACCTGCGCATCTACGGAAACCTTGAGGTTTGAAGTGACACGCGTGTCAGGAGACGAGTCGTCGTTGAAAGAGCGGGCGTCCGCGTCGCCAGGAAGCAGGATCATTTGTTACGCGCCCTGATGCAGACAGCTTGAATAGGCTTTGAAGGCCGAATCGCCTGTAGTGAGAATTGTAGCAACCCGCTGCTTCCCCGAGGTATCCCTTAACGACTAGCGGGCATGGTCAAACATAAGAAAAGGGGAGTACTTAGCTCTTGCGGGATATTGCGGGAATCATGCCAAAACGCCCTTTTAAGCCGAAGGTCGTGGGGTTCGATCCCTGCCGCCCTTCTTCTCGTCTTCGGGTCGCAACGAACATATCCGGCTTGCACCAGTTTCCTACAGGTTTGATGGAGGATCGCTGCAATTTCCGCTCAGCCAGGAGTACTCGTCTGGTCCGTGGGGTTCCGAAAGTCCGTCCAGATATATCCATTCCCAGTGCCGAATCCCAATGCTTCATAGCTTGACAAAAATAATTTGGGATATATCCTCTTACAACATAACCTCGATAAAATGTATTTGGAAACAACCTATAAAGCTTTAACAGATATTCTTGGGGCGTATTCCTCTTCCGTTTAGGGACCGGAGCCGGGCGATCCTTCCGGCGGCTTTGAGAAGGGAGGGGCTCTAGAATGCATCCGAACCAATCTGGTGCGGCGGCAAATCTGTCTGTCTGCGTTGCCGCTGTGATATGTGGATTTTACCTTCTCAGAAAGATAGATCAGAATTTCAAGAACGAATTGAGATTTGTCTCTAGGGCGTACGTTTGCTGGTTGTTAGCTTGGATGGCATGGATCGCTACTTGGGCCATGATTTTGTTCGCCCCAAAATTACCCATTAGCACTTCTTCAAAAGACATTCTGAACCTCGCCGGAAGTGATCTACATGCCGTTATTTTGATTCTTTGCTACTTCTTTTTGACACGCGGGAGTACATATAAACCATCGCAAGCGTTGTCAGAGGGTACCTTTTTAGCCCTGATTCTTTCCGTTGGCTACGCTGCGCTGTACGTTGGCTTTGCGCGAGACACTGCATTAACTCTACACAAAGAATGGGGACTTGTACTTGGAGCCGTATCCAATATTCTAGTTGGGTGGGGTTTTCTGCTTAGATACAACACACGGATTATGCTCGTCATGGGGTTCATCTATGGTTTTGCACAGCCTGCCGCTTTCGCGGCCGTTTTGACGACGCAAGGACACACAGTCCCAGACACAACTAGGATCGCAGTACAAATCGTCATGGCGGCGCTAAAAATCCTTTTGGCAACGTCGTTTACCATATGTATTCTCCAACGGCCAAGTTCAGCGGAGAATTTAGTCAGGACTTCCACTTCGTCGTTCAGTCTAAAGGCTCTAGAACCTCAGATGATATTTATAATCATTCAATCGTTCGTACTCCTATCGCTATTTGGCATCTTCCTCACGATTCTCGTTCCAACCGAGTACCTCTATCCTGTGGAAGAAGGAATTAAAGTTGCAGGATCATTCGCAACGGTCATCCTATTCATTGTCGCCGTTTTCAGTTGGATGAGAAAACGTTTCGGTGCTGACACTGATCCATCAAAAGTGGCTTCTAAAATCGATGTAGAGCCGAAGGAGGACTTTCCCGCGAAGAAGCTCGAACCTTGACGTAGCAAGTTGCTGATGTTTGAAAGGCCGTCGCTGCGATGATGGAGCGAGTCCAGAGCGAATTGGAATTGGTTAGCTCCATTTGGCTCCAATTCATTTGGCTGGCAGTGGGTAGCACCGTGAAAACGCGGGACTTAATAAAGTTAAATAACAATTCGATCCTCACCGCTTTCTTTTTATCTTCGCGAATCGCCCAAGTCACGTGCGCAGTTATAGTGTTGACGCGTAACGTCATCGAGTATACCGTCACGCCATTCCCCCTCCTTAAGTCTTTCCGATGAAGGAGACAGAAAATGAAGAGAGTAGCGACTTTAGTATTGACCGTCCTCATGTTTTGCGCCCACCCGGCCAAAAGTGACGAACGATTCGTGCCCGTTGGCAGGTTGTGGTCTGACAGCTCCGATAAAGCAACTGTTCCAGCGAACTCCCTGGAATGCCCCACAGACAAAATTCCCACTCTTTCCTCGATTCAAACAAAGCAGTTCAGAAGCTTCACGTCAGTTATGTCTGCATCTCGAGCGGCTAAGTTAAGCATTAACTTCTACGGCAGCGCGACTGGAAGTTTTCAGAGTAGTGACTTGGTTGTTGTAGCGGACACTCGCAGAGGAGACACTTGTTTAGCTAGGGATGGAAAAACAACACTGCTGTATGGCCAGACCACCCGAGTAACAGTGCTTCTGAAGCAGTTACAAGTCGACGGCCAGGTAAACTTTGCCGTCGTTGCTGCAAATGCGACGATGACGGGCAAGTCCAACTTTGTCGAAGTCGATTCGTTTGGAGTACCAGCAGAGGTACAGCAGGAGCTTCTCAAAGTAAAAACGGTTGTGAGTTCTGGCGGCTTAAATGTCGAGAATTTCTCCCGTTTTTCGGATCAGCTAAATAAGACCGAGGCCCTGGCTCTGACAGCGCCTAATGGAAGCGTGGAGCGAATAGCCATTCTTGACACTCTGAACGAGAGCGAATTTCGCAGGGGCATCGCCGCTACTTTTGCCCTCTACTATATCAGCCAAGGTAAAGGCTGCGAGGTGGCGATCAAAGACTTCAAGGCGAAAACCCCCGAATCAAAGAGCGGTATCCAAGACACTTATGACCTTGTTACAAATGGGTGCGTTGTTTCCCCCAGCGGAAGGGGCAAAGCTGGCGAGTTGCTCGACAAAGTGAGCGTAAAGCAGAACTAGAAGCTACCGCTTTGAAGCTCTCGAAATCGGCGGCACGATACTAAGGTGTCCCCCTCTGCCATCCTAGACTGACTTAGCTCCATTTGACTCCAATTCGTTTGGTTGGCAGTGAGTAGCACCGTGAAAACGTGGGACTTAGAAAGTTACTTCGACAATTCGATCTCCACGGCTCTTACCAGTACTTCTTGGAAAGAGAAGACTTACCATCCGGTCGGGAGTGAGTTGACAAGAGGTAACTGATTCGAGTCTTAATCTGAGAGCAGGAACGTGCTCATGCTAATCTGGAAAATCCGAACGATTACGTCAGGGACAGTCGTCCGGAGCCTTCTTGGTGCTTGGGATGAACGACCAGAAGCTCCCTCTGAGTATCTATCTGTTAAGGCCGGAACGCGTCGATGCCTTCAAACAGAAGTTGTTCAATGGCGGCCAACTAGCTCTGACTCTTTCGAAACCACTTGACGGTTTTGTTCTACCGCTTAAGAACAAAGAGAACACGCCTGAGTGGGTGACGACGCTCAAGTCGGCCCTTGAAATTCCGGGTGGCCTCTTGCTCACAAGCCAATCTGCTGGCGCATTGATGTTTCTCAACCACGCGGGTAAGAGCTTTGTGCTCAGTTTCGGATATGGCTGGCGCAAACTAGAAGACGAGTGGCTAGAGCGTGATTTTGGCCGGCGTGTAGCACTAAACTCAATCGATCCAGACAAAGTAGTGGAGATGCAATCTGAACAGGTATTCGCCAAATGGCACAGGTCGTCAGAGCGCGCACCGCGCGCATCCCGCATAGATGAATTCAGCGTGGAATCCGACAGAGACCTTGTTGCCACTGTTGAAGGACTCTCTTCCGTGAAGCTGTTCGGAAAGATTGTCCGGGGAGGAACCAACCTCCACCTCGAAGTTCCTTTTGCGAAACTAGAAAGTGTGTTAACGAAAGCGATCCCACTTTTTGCGAGCCAAGCCTATCAGAACCGCTGGCCGGAACTCGACAACGTCAGCCCAGTAAAGGACCAATCGTTGATCGACACGCTAGAAGCTAGGCTCGACGCCGAACTAGCTGCTGGTACCGCCCAGCCGAAGATGGTCATGTTCACCCCGACTTACAGACGCGTAGAATCCGTGCTGGTCGATTCTTATGTATTCGGTCGCCTGACAGACGGTGCGGCCACGACCCCATATTTGATGATAGACAGCTGGACAAACTTCCTTGCAAGGAAGGGAAGGAAACCGAGTGTAGCGGAGGCTAGGGCCACTCCGATCCATCTCCTAGGTGATGCGAAGGAGGAAATGAGCACCTGTGATGCATTCGACTGCTTCGGCTACGAGATGGGAGTTGACGGACGGCAGTACATCTTGTCCTCCGGAGTTTGGTACGAGGTGGTAGTCGAATTCCTGAAAAAGATTAACAACGCTGCGAGCACAATAGCAGGCCCGGCGGTGACGTTGCCTGCCTGGGATGGCAGCGAGAGCGAGCCCGAATACAACCTTCGCTGCGGGAAGCGTCCGGGGTTCCTGCATTTCGATACGAAAAACATCTACTACGGTGGCAATCAATCGAAGTTCGAATTCTGTGATCTCCTCCACATGAAGAGCAAGACTTTGTATTTCGCAAAGATCGCCTCTAAATCCAGCGGCATGAGCCACCTCGTTGAGCAAGTTCGGCGAACCGCCGAACTCTTGTTCAGCACCGACGGAACCTATCGACAGGAACTCATCAAGATCTTTAAAAAGCAGCACAAAGGCGAAGATACGGAATGGCTGAAATCAAAGCCTCGAAACAGCGACTGGAACCTGTGCTTGGTCTCACTAGGGAAGTCCACCGCACAACTACCCTTCTTCGCCAGATGCTCAGTAGTCAAGCTTTACAAAGATTTGCGAGAGCGTGGTCACGAGGTCTCCTTCCTCAAAGTTTAGAGCCTCGCATCACACTGCCAGCCACTTTCATCTTGCGCGAAGGATGGGAATCCATACACTCATCACGGCTGGGATGCCAGTGTTCTTGAAATCCGATTCGAGAACGCCCTTCACCATCTTACGTTCCCGTGTACCTGCAGTGTACCTCACTTGGGCGAATTCGCTGTTTTTGGCGTTTTTCGCGTTTAATGGAATCAATAACTTACGCGCTTTCAACGTCGCTTTTAGTTCGATCCCCACCGCCCCTACCAACATCTCCTTCATATCTAGCAACTTGTGACTTTTCGAGGGGCCGCAAGGGGCCATTAACGCTAGGCGACTTGCGCAGGGATCACTAAGCGAACGACTTTGCTGTTCGCTTCTCGCAGAGCGTTTGGGCACGGCCTGCGCGTAAATGTTCATGGCCGTTCGCACTTCGCGCTGCTGGACCTACACGGACAGCCATCAATCAATAGGAAAGTTTTGGCGACCAATTTTCGCGTCCTTCGGGCAAGAGGTCGAACAGATTCCAGACCGGCGTAAAGAGGTCTATGCCTCTGTGGTTTGGGTTGCCGTTTGGGCCAGGGTGAAGCGAGGCTTCGGTGGTATAAAAATGATGGATTTTGCCATCAGGCTCGCGGCTGAACACGCTGACGCCCGGATGTTGTCCTTCGTCCCGTTCGACGCAGAAATCCGCGTTGAAACTAGACTGGCCACTCGATAATAACCGAATTTTGTCCCATCCCCGTCGCCGGGCCCACTCCCGAAGCTCTCCGATTTCGACCTTGGCCACCAATACAAAATTTGCTTTCTGGTTGACATGCGGAGCGATCGCGTTGTATCCATCGGCCCACATTGTACACATTGGACAAGCGGACATATCGGTCGCCCCCCACATCAAGTGATCCACGATGAGTCGATTCTTCCCTGGCGCAAATAAGTCAGACAGGCGAACATCCTTGAACTGGCCGGGAGATTCATCAAGGATATCAGCGGGACCCTCGCGAAAAATGTAGTCGGTTGCCACTGCGGGCCCCATGGGGAGTTGTCTTCGAAGAGCCGCAACACGCTCGCGTTGGTCTTTCAGTGCAATTTCTGCCTCGAGCAGTTGATCCCGCAATTTACGGTATTCATTCTTCTCGCGTTGCAATTTCACAGCTACTGTCATTGCCAAGCTCCTCCTCACAGCCGTGCACCTGGAATAAGAACGAAGATCTATATGCTAGCAGCAACGTTAGGTCAGGACTGTGCAGCTTAGAACACTAAGGCAGATCGCATCGGTGGAATGAGAGATGGTCTGGCCGATGAGAGTCGGCACCTGACATGGGGAGCACATGTTAGGTTGCGTCAGGAGGCAAGTCAACGAAGACAGACGACTTACGTGCCGATGCGGGCTTACCAAGGGAGATCGAAATTCAGAGACACAGACGACCTGAGATGTTTCTCAGTGCCTGGTAGACGCGGCGGGCTCAATGGGTCGACGCAACACTAGCTCGAAGGGCAATTCCGGGCGCAGTTTACGGAAGACTAATGCGGCATGCTGTGCCGCTGCGCGGAAGCTGTGGAATTAGTTGGAGACGGTGAGCTCGATGGTGGAGGCGGCGGGGAGGCGGGAGCCGGCGAGGGGGGCTTGGTCGATTACGGAGCCGCGGGGCCATTGGGGGGCGGAGACGTAATTGACTTTGCGGCGGAGGCCGGAGGCATCGAGGCGGCGTTGGGCGTCGGATTCGGTCATGCCGACGAAGTGGGGCATGACGTAGGCGGCCTCGCGCGGACCTTGCGAGACGAGGACGTCGACGCGGGGAGTGGCGGCGCCGGTTCCGGGGCGCGGCGTCTGGATGACGACTTCGTCGGCGGGCTTGTCGGGCATGGTGACGGCGGAAACTTCGCCGACTTGCAGGCCCGCGCGAAGGAGTTCGATGCGCGAGGCGCGGAGCGAATTGCCTTCGAGCAGCGGGATTTGCAGTTGCCGCTGGCCGAGGCTTAGCACGACGTGCGCTTGTTGCGACTCTTTCATCAGCAGGCCGGCGGGCGGAGTCTGGCGCACGACGACGTTGATGGGCAGCTCGCTGTAGACGCGGTCGGCTACGCGCAGGACCAAGCCGCGCGAACGGAGCATGCTGGTGGCCTCGACAACGTTTTTGCCGGTGAGGTTGGGCATGGTGACTTCGCGGCCGTGGATGGCGATGCGCATGGCGGTGATGGCGCTCAGGAATGCGGCGGACGCAAGAATGAAAACGAGCAGGGCCATTTGGCCGAGCTCTTCGAGACGCTTGCGAAAATTGAGGGACGGCTCGGGCGGGGGCGCGTTGATCGGATCGAGAGCGGTGTCGTCAGTCATGGGAAGAGAAAGACAAAGAATTTAACGCAGAGGGCGCAAAGAAAGCGGGCAGAGGGCGCTGCGAAGAAAAAGCGGAAAAGCTTAACACAGAGGGCACGGAGTCAGGACACAGAGGGCACGGAGAAGAAAAGAAGCTCCTTTGCGGACTCTGTGATGAAATTCCTTCTGCGGTCACTTTTTCTCCAGCGGCGGAGGCGGATAATCCGGGAGCTTGTCTTTGCTGGTGTCGGCGCGCTTTACTTCGAGTTCATCGAAGAGCAGCGAGGGGCTGATAACGGTGGTGGCAATGCCGCCAGTGCGATTGCTGACCTGGGGATCGTTGCCGACCGCGATTAAATCGCTGCGCAACGCGCGCACGTCGAGCTCGCTGAAGACGGCACCGCGAACGAGTTGTTCGTGGCTATCAGGGTAAACGCGATAGAGCAGGCGTGGTGAATTGCCGGGGCCGAGCGTTTCGACACGATAGCCGTAGGGCTTGCCCTGATCCGTGATCATCTGAATGACACGCTTCTTCAATTCTTCGGGAGATTGCGCTTCCTTGCTCTTGAGCAGCAGGACGCCGAGGTTTGGCGCGGGAAAGGTTCCGGCGCCGGCGCGGCCGTGTCCATTGGAAACGGGAAAATCGCGGATAGGTTGACGGCCGACGAGATAGTTGATGAGCGTGCCGTTGTCGACGAGGGTCACGGGCTGTGCCTTAACTCCGTCGTCGTCGACTTCATACGTGCCGACGAGGCTCTTGCCTTGAAAATCGTGCAGCGTCGGATCGTCGACTACGGTGAGGAAATCCGGCAGCACGCGCGTTTTGAAGCTAGTGGCGAACGCACCAACGGTGCGATTGGGCCTGCCGAGCTGCGGCTTGCGGCCTAGGACGTTGGTGCCCACAAGCGAGGCAACCACGTCGTTGGCGGCGTCCGGCGCGAATAGAACCGGGCCGCGATATTCCTCTTCGACGATAGGGGCTTGGCGAAGCGCGACGAGCGTGTCCAGAGTCTTGCGAGCGTCGGCGAGCAGCGCGTCGCGCGTCGGAAGCTCTTCGGCTTTGGCAACCATCCAGAACGGATTGCGGCTCAGACGCATGCCGTCCGCGGCTTGCGCGGAACTATTGAACGTGATGCTGTAGGTCTTTTTGCCGGAGCGCGTGACGGTGCCCTCGGAGTTCACCAGGTACTCGTTGACGGCGGAAAAACGCGCGGAGGCGCTGACGGACTGCACGTCGGGATACTGGCGATAGAGACTGGTGACGTCTTCGAGAGTTTTCTTCCAGGCGGCGGCATCAACTTGCAGTGCAACGGTCGGTTCTACCGCGGCGACGACCGGAGCTTTGGCGAAATCATCGACCGGATTTGTTTCGGCGCTGAACTGTTTCAGCGCCGCTTGCTTTTCGGTGAGGGCTTCGCCGGCGGCTTTGTAGGCTTCATCGGTGGCCAGCCAGATTTGGTGGCGAAGGGCGATAGGATCGCTGTCCAGCGGGAGAATATTGGTCTCGCCCATGCCCTGGTTGTAGTAGCTGTCCTGCTTGTAGTCGCCGATGCGCACCACGACGCGGAGAACGCGATAGCGCACGCGCTGGCTTTCGCGCACGGCGCCGAAAGCGGCTTCCGCCTGGTATTCGTCGACGTCATTGACGCGATATTCGATGTAATAGGGCGCGGCGACCTGGTCCATCTTCAACTGCGCCTTTGAGCGGTTTAGCTCTGTAAGCAAAGCTTCAAGTAGCGTGTCGCCACCGGCGGCGGCGCGCGCCGCCGCTAGCGCGTCAGACCCAGGTGTTTTTGTGGGGTCGTCAGATGTGGCGCTGTCTTTGGCGGCGTAAAGCGAAGTACCACCGAAAATGAGAAGGGCCGCAAATGCCAAGGTGAACGTGGCGCGGGCGATTTTCACGGCTTCACCTCGGTCTTGGATGTCGCACCCTGCGCGGTAGTCAATGTGTTTTCAAACCCGGGCGGAGGCAAGATGGGCGGACGTTCGTGGGAATGCCCGCGCTTTTGCACTTCCATTTCGGAGAAGAGCATGGCGGGAGCGACTGCGGCGACCGGTACACTGCCGCTTTCCGCGCCGCAGACACCGTTGAAAACATGTGGTTGGTCGCCAGTGGTCATGATGCGCGTAAGCGCGGCGAGCGGGGTGCCGACGATGTCGACGCCACGCACCAATTCATCGGGGCGTCCGTCTGCGTAAATGCGATAGACGACCACGGGCAAAACCTGGAAGGCTTGTGGAAGTTGGCGGGTCGTGAGCGTGAAGCCGCCTTGAATGTCATCGAAGTAGAGGCCGTACGGTTTGCCCTGGCGCTTTACTTCCTCGATCAGTTTCTGCCGCAGTTGGGCTTCGGGAACGGTTTGTGTGGAGGTGACGATTAAATTCCCCTGGCGTCCGGTGGGCATGAGTCCGGGCTGATTGCGGCCGTGGCCATTGGAAACGCCGAAATTCCTGATGGGCATGCGGGACATCAGGAAATTCTTCAGCACGCCATTCTGAATGACCTCGACGCGCTGGGCTGGGGAGCCTTCGTTGTCGTAGTCGTAGGAGCCTGCGAGCTTTACGCCGGCGAGTTCGTGAATGGTGGGATCGTCGGCGACGCTGAGAAATTTCGGCAACACTTCCTGATCGATTTTCTTCGTGAAGGTTTGTCCTTCGTCTTCATCGCGTTGACGATGACCTTCCAGACGATGGCCAAGCACTTCGTGGAAGAAGACGGCCGCGGCGCGCCCGCTGAGCAGCGCAGGGCCGTCGTAGGGTTCCGCGACGGGCGCTTTGCGCAAGTCCTTCAGGTCCGCGGCGATCTTGTCGATCTTGGCGGTCAGTTCGGCTTCACTGGGAAGGCCGGTGGCGGAAGGCGCTTGAAACGTTTCGACGCGAATCAGCTCCATGCCGTCATCAGCGCGGGTTTCCGCTTCCATGATCAGGCGCGTGCTGGCGCTGGGTGAAGCGATAGCAGCGCCTTCACTGGAAACCAGGCGCGATGTGGAATCTTGCACTTGCAGGACGACGGTGGCGAAATAAACTCCGGGATACTTGCGGAACGCGCCAGAGAGGCGACGAATTTCACCCTCCCAAGCGGCGCGATCGAAGGCTTGCGGTTTCAGCGCTTCGCCGGTGTGGGTCTGCGGCGCTTCCTTCGAGAAATCCGGTGACTTGTCTTCTTCCTCGGCGCGCACAGCAGTGTTGGTCTTGACGTTGAGGAACGCGGGAGCGGCGCGCTTGTATTCGCGATCGGTGAGCTCCCAGAGGACGCGGGAGATGGCGTCGGGATCATCGCCGAGCGGGAGCGAGCCGGAAGTCATGCCGCTCGCGCGACTCTGGCCGTGCGTGTTGTCCAGCGCGGGCGAACCGACGCGCATGATAACGTCCGCCTGGCGGCGCTGCAACGCCGCGTCTGTAAGCAAGCTGCCATAAGCGCCGACTAGCACGACGATGTTCTGGTCGTTGACCGTGTAGCTCACAAAATAAGGAGCGGGATCCGTTTTCGAAAGAGAACTGCTGGCGCGCGAAAGCTCGCCATGCATCACTTTCAGAATGGGATCGCCCGCGTTTGCGGGCGGAGTCTTTGCTGCGGGGGCGTTTTCCTCGGGTGCGGCGGACAGGATCGGAGCGAAAGAAAGCTGCAGCGCGATGAGACAGCAAGCCGCAATGTGAAAAAACTCTCGCGTACCCATGAGCAACTTCCGTTGGGCTGGTAGGAACCGAATGATTTTCATGAACTACAGTCTCCCGGTGCAGCGATGTCCGAACGGGTTAATGGACCCCTGATGAATTCGACCTATTTGAAGTGGAACGATACGAAAGTATGCCTTAGCGTTCCTCTCGGCGCAATTCAGGCGTTAGCGAAGCGTTCCCGTTCAGTTAACCGCGCGCCGTTTGCAAATTCCTCTGCCGAAGTTTGCTTGCGCCCCTCTAGTTTGACGGATAGGAGGCGCAATAAGGTTGTGTGGCCGCAGGCGATTAGAATTTGAGTGTCTTCCCGAAAAATGGTTCCCGGCGCGCCGACGTCGACCGCGCGCAAGGAAAACGGCTCGGCCCAAAGGTGGCAGGTCTGCCCCCGAAAAGAAGTGTATGCGCCGGGCCAAGGAGCGAAACCGCGCATGCGATTGTAGATTTCTTGCGCCGGGCGATTCCAATCGATGCGGCCGTCTTCCTTTTTCAGCAACGGAGCGTAGGTCGCTTCGGCATTATTTTGCGGACGAGCAACGAGTTTTCCAGTCGCGACGCCACGCAGAGTTTCGATCATAAGCGGCGCGCCGGCCTCCCCCAAGCTTTCGGTAAGTTCCGGCGCGGTTTCCTCTGCAGCAATGTCCATTTCTTCTTGCAGTAGCATGTCGCCGGTGTCCATTCCGGCGTCGATGCGCATGGTGGTGAGGCCGGTTTGCGTTTCTCCGTTGGCGATCGCCCAGTTGATGGGAGCAGCGCCGCGATATTTGGGGAGCAGCGAAGCGTGCAGATTGATCCAGCCGAGTTTGGCAATGCTCAAGAGAGCCGCGGGAATGATTTGACCGTAGGCAATAATGACGATGCAGTCCGGCGCGAGCCGCTGCAGAAGATCCCGCGCTTCGGGCGAGCGAATTGTTTCCGGCTGATGTACGGGGATGTTTGCCGCAATCGCAGCGTCCTTCACCGGAGACGCGGAGATTTCATGGCCGCGGCCGCGTGGGCGATCGGGTTGCGTGATGACGGCGGCGATTTCGATATCCGGTTGCGCGAGAAGATGGATGAACGTCGGCACGGCGAAGTGCGGGGTGCCGCAAAAGAGGATACGCATGAGGTTAGTCCGAGAGGAAAGCTGTGGGGACGCGGCAGGGCGCTTGGCTGAGACCTTGCCGAGCTGGGGCGCAGCAGTGCTGCGCCCCTACAAAGATTGAATTCCTGCTCACGCTATTACCACTCGCCTTGTTTCTTTAGCTTTTTGATTTTGCGCTTGATGAGGTCGCGCTTCAACATGCTCAGATGTTGAATGAAAAGAATGCCGTTAAGGTGATCGATTTCATGGCAGAACGCGCGGGCGAGCAGGTCCTCGCCGCGGATTTCAAAGGATTCGCCCTTGGCGTTTTGCGCCTTGACGGTCACAAATTGTGGGCGCAGGACGTAGCCGCGGAAGCCGGGAATCGAGAGGCAGCCTTCTTCCTCGCGCTTTTCACCTTCGGCATGAATGATTTCCGGGTTGGCAAGAACGATTTTAGCCTCCGGATTTTTCCCGGCGGTTACGTCGACCACGGCGATGCGCAGATTCAAGCCAATTTGCGGCGCGGCGAGTCCGACGCCTTGCGCGGCGTACATGGACGCGAACATATCTTCGACAAGCTGCTCCAGATCGGCGTCGAAATTTCTGATCGGGGCAGTGGGCTTTTCGAGGATGGGGTCGCCGTACTTGACGACGGGGTAGATCTTGCGTGCAGCAGGGATTGTCTGCGGCGCGGCGGCTGGCGTGGCTTCAGAACTCGTCGATTTGTCGGGCATAGGCATCGAAATTCCGCCGCATCTCGGCGAGAGAATCTCCTCCAAATTTTTGCAGAAAAGCATCGGCGAGCACAAGGGCAACCATCGCTTCGCCGGCAACGCCTGCCGCGGGAACAACGCACCAGTCGGAGCGCTCGTAGGCGGCTTGCACCGGCTCCTTGGTGACCATGTCGGCGGTGCCCAGGGCGCGTCGCAGCGTGGAGATAGGCTTTAGGTAGCCGCGTACGATCACGTCTTCGCCATTGGTGATGCCGCCCTCAAGACCGCCGGCCCGATTGGAAGAGCGGCGAAAGCGGCGCGCGGATTTATCGTAGGAGATTTCGTCCTGCACTTCGCTGCCGTAGGAGCCGGCCGCGGTGACGCCCGCGCCGATCTCGACGCCTTTCACGGCCTGGATGCTCATTACCGCTTGCGCGAGGCGACCGTCGAGCTTTTCGTCCCACTGCGCGTGGCTGCCGAGGCCGACAGGGACATTGCGCGCGATTACTTCAAAAATGCCGCCGACGGTGTCACCGGCTTTGAGCGCGGCGTCGACTTCGGCCTTCATTTTATCTTGGACGGCGGAATCGACGCAGCGGAGCGGGGAGTCGAGGTCCGCGTTGACCCTCAAGATTTCCTCCCAACCGGCTTCGCGATCGAGCTTTACGTGACCGACCTGCACGGTATGGCTGGCGATTTCCGTGCCGAACTGGCGCAGCAGCAGTTTGGCAAAGCCGGCAGCGGCCACGCGAGCGGCGGTTTCGCGCGCGGAGGCACGCTCCAAAATGTAGCGGGCGTCGTGAAAATTAAACTTTTGCGAGCCGGCGAGGTCCGCGTGACCGGGGCGCGGGGCCACGAGTTTCTTGTTGTGGTCTGCAAGATCAGGCGAGTCTTCGACCGGGAGCGCTTTTTCCCAGTTGGCCCAGTCGCGGTTTTCGATGCGCAGCGCAACGGGGGCTCCGATGGTCTTGCCGTGGCGCACGCCGGCGAAGATGTCTGCGCGGTCTTTTTCGATTTTCTGGCGGCCGCCGCGGCCGTAGCCGAGCTGGCGGCGGTGGAGTTCGTGGTTGATGAAGTCGAGGTCGATCGGAAGAGACGCCGGCAGCCCGGAAATGAAGGCCAGCAGAGCTTGTCCGTGCGATTCACCGGCGGTGTAGAAGCGCAACATACGCAATTGGGAACAAGCAGTGTAGCGGCGGCGCGGTTACACGTCCAGTGCATGAGGCGGCGACGCTTGACGTGACTGGCGTTGGCGGTTACGCTTCTGGCTTAGTGTTTGTCTTACAATAGTTTGCGGTTGCTTGCGGTATCGATAGGGAATTGTGGCAGACACTCCTTTCCAGGTAGCGGGTCGCCAAGCCAAACCTGTGGAACGCGTTTCCATAGGTGCGGTGCTGACCGACGCCTTCAAACAATTCCTCGCCCACATCCAGGATTACTCGGAGATGGCCGGGCGCTCGCTGACGAACCTGGCCAGCGGACCGCGCTATTTCCAGGACATCCTGCAACAGATGGACGACATCGGCGTGGGTTCGCTGCCCATCGTGTTGATGTCCGGCTTCTTCATCGGAGCGGTCATGGTGTTGCAAACGGGATCGCAGTTCACGCGCTTCGGGCAGACCGCGCTGACCGGTGACGTGGTGGCCATCGCCTTGGTGCGCGAGCTCGGGCCGACGCTGACGGGCATCCTGGTGGCGGGACGTTCGGCGTCGGGCATCGCATCGGAATTGGGGTCGATGCTGGTAACCGAGCAAGTGGACGCGATGCGCGCGATGGGCACGGATCCCACCCGCAAGCTGGTGACGCCCCGGGTGTTGGCGGGAATTGTGATGCTGCCTTTGCTCACCGCGCTGAACGATTTCATTGGCTTGCTCGGCGGATGCGTGGCGTCGGTCTTTTCGCTGCGCCTGAACGCAGTGCAATTCTGGACTCGCGCGATTGATGCCCTGGATTTTGCGGACATTATGCAGGGAATGATGAAGCCGTTGGTCTACGGGTTCATTCTCACGACGGTCGGCTGCTACAAGGGGCTGACGGTGAGCGGCGGCACGCAGGGCGTGGGCCGCGCAACCACGCAGGCCGTGGTGGTCGCTTCCGTAATGATCATCGGGGCGGACTTGTTTTTGACCAAGCTCGCGTTGTATCTCGGAGACAAAATCTTTTGACGCCCTCCCCACAAGCCTCGGAAACCTCCGCGGTCGTCACTTTCGCAAATGTAAGACTTGGATTCGGCGAAGGTGACATTTTGCGCGGTGTATCGTTTGCCGTCATGCCACGGGAGACGCTCGTGCTTTTGGGGGAAACGGGAACCGGAAAAACGCTGACCCTAAAATTGGCGGCGGGGCTGCTGCGGCCAACGCAAGGCACGATCGAAGTGCTGGGTCAGGAAGTCTCCTCGATGACCGAGCGAGAGTTGTTGCCGTACCGCCGGCAGGTGGGATTTGTGTTTCAAGAGGGAGCGCTGTTTGACTCGCTGTCCGTTGCGGAAAATGTTGCGTACCAGTTGCGCGAGGATCGGCTCGCTGAAGAGGAGATCGAGCAGCGCGTTCGGGAATCTTTGCGCTTTGTGGAACTAGAGCACACCGGCGCTATGCTGCCGTCGGAACTTTCCGGCGGCATGCGGCGGCGCGTGTCGATCGCCCGCGCGTTAGCGGCCCGGCCGCCCATCGTGCTGTACGATTCGCCGACCGCGGGACTCGATCCGATCACCGCGCAAACGATTATTACGCTGCTCCTCCGCCTGCGCGACGTCTTCGGCGTAACGGCCATGCTTGCGACGCATCGGTTACAGGACGGATTTGCGCTGGCGAACTTTCGATTTGATCCGGAATCCAAACGTGTAGTGCGCGTTACGGAGAGAGAAAGCCCGATTTCGGCAAGAGGGGGAAATGGCGAACCGGCTACGAGATTTGTGGTCTATCGCGAAGGACGCGTCTATTTCGAGGGCGCCTCCGAGGAGTTGGCGGTGACTACGGATGCGTATTTGCAACGGTTTCTTGTGTGAATTTGATAGGCTGTGGTGCAGAAAAAGATAGCGAAGGCCAATCGCCTTACAGTGCCGGGCGCAAGGGATGCCGATGACGAATCACAGGCGCACGGGTGCATGTGCGTGATTTTGTGAAAGACGCCGAAAACGCGAGGAAAGGTTCATGCCACAGCGCAAGCAACTGACCTGGACGGAGCTGCGCGTCGGGCTGTTTGTGCTGGTCGGATTGTTCGTCCTCGCGGCCGGAATCTTCTACGTTACGGGCGCTAATTTTATCGGACCGAAATACCGGCTGAGGACGTTCTTGCCTGAGGCTTCCGACCTGGCCCAGGGCGCACCCGTGCGCATTGATGGCGTCGAAGTCGGAAATGTGGAGTCCGTCAGGCTCGCCGCTCGTGCGCCTGGACGCGTTTCCAATAAGAACAGAAATATCGAAGTAGTGATGCGCATCGACCGCAGATTTCAGCCAGAAATTTTGAGCGATTCGACGGCGAGCTTGGTCACCCAGGGATTGCTAGGCAACCGGGTTGTGAACATTACGCGCGGTTTCACCGGTGTGCCTCTCAAAGAAGGACAGGAAATCACCGGCACGGAGGAAAAGGCCATCAAGGAAGTGGTCGAACGCAGTGCGGACGTCCTGGCGAATTTGCAGGCGCTCTCTGACAACGTCAAGGATTTGCTGGCTGGCGTGCAGCAAGGCCGAGGCACGCTGGGCAAGCTGCTCACCGACGATCAAGTCTACAAGAACCTGAATAGCACTCTCGCCAAGACAAACCAGATCGCGACCAACATCCAGGAAGGGCAGGGCACGCTTGGGAAGCTGGCGATGTCCGAAGAGTTATATAGCAAGGTGAACGCGGCGGTCGACAACGTCAACGTCATCATGAGCGATCTGCGCAGCCAGAAGGGCACGCTCGGCAAACTGCTTTACGATCCATCCCTCTATGACGAAGCGAAGAAGGCGCTGAGTGGCGGCAACGCTGTGATCAGCGACGTCCGTGAGGGCAAGGGAACGCTGGGCAAGCTCGCCACCGACGATGCGCTCTACAATAAGCTGAGAGACACGAGCACTAATTTGGCCAATGCCACGGCGAAGCTGAACGAAAATACGACCACAGTCGGAAAAATGTTTTCGGACCCGCAGTTATACGACAATCTGACCGGCTTGACGGGTGACCTGCGTTTGTTGATTGGGGATTTTCGCCAAAATCCAAAGAAGTTCCTGCATTTTAAGATCACCGTATTTTGATGCCTTCGCCTGTTTTGCCGGAACACGCGCGCTGTGTTGTAATGGATTTGTAACAAAAACGATATAGGCTCCCAGCCAAGTCGAGACGATTGTGCCCACAAATGTAACGGAACCACAGGATCAGAAAACCGCGCCGCGCCCGGAGCCGGCAAAATCCACGTTGCCCCAGCCAGGGCGGCCGGTTCCGAGTCGCGCTTATCCCGGGGCGCTGATCGTTGTGGAAGGCACCGACGGCTCCGGCAAGAGCACGCAGCTATATTTGCTGAAGCGCTGGCTTGAGATCGGCGGTTACCGGCTGCACTTCACGGAGTGGAATTCCTCGCCGCTGGTGAAGTCCGCGACTCGCCGCGGGAAGCAGCGCCGGCTGCTGACTCCGACAACATTTTCCCTGTTGCACGCCGCGGATTTTGCGGACCGCTGCGAGCGCCAGATCATGCCTTTGCTCCAGGGCGACTACCTCGTACTCGCTGACCGCTACATCTACACGGCGTTTGCGCGCGACGCCTCGCGCGGCTGCCCTCCGCGCTGGCTGCGCAATCTTTATCGTTTCGCGCCGATTCCAGACATCACGTTTTATTTTCGCGCTCCTCTCGATATCGCCGTGCACCGCATCCTGAGCGGGCGCCCCAAGCTGAAATATTACGAAGCGGGCATGGACCTAGGATTGTCGTACGACCGCTCCGAAAGCTTCCGCTTGTTCCAGGCGCGCATCCTTGAGGAATACGACAAGATGGTGGACACCGACAATTTCGTGGTCCTCGACGGCACCATCCCGGTCAACAAATTGCAAAAACAGATGCGCGACATCGTAGCCTCCAAAATCGACTTGAAGCGCTTCGCGCCTCACGCGGCGGAGACTGAATAGCCGTGACCGACCAGGAAAAAGAGAAAGAGAAAACAGCTGCGGCCCCAACCGCGACCGCCGACGCACCGTCTATTCCCGTGCCGGGCACCGCAACGAAAACCCCCACTGAAGAAGAAGCCTCGCAATATTTTTACGGCGAAGCGCTGGTCGGCTTTGATCCCAGCGAAATCACCGGCAGCTTGATTGTCATCGAAGGAATGGACGGCTCTGGCCGCTCGACGCAAATCGCCCTGCTCCAGGAATGGCTCGAATCCGAAGGCTTCGCCGTTCAGACCAGCGGCCTACGGCGTTCGAATCTGGTCGGGCGCGACATCGATGAGCTGCTCGCTAAAAACGCTGTGACCCGCCTGACCCTTTCGTTGATGTATGCGACTGATTTTTTCGATCAAGTAGAGCATCGCATCCTGCCGGCGCTGCGCTCCGGCACGGTCGTCCTTGCCGACCGCTTCATCTTCACGCTGATCGCTCGCGGCGTGGTGCGCGGCATCAATCGTGATTACATCAGTGGTTTGTACGCGATGGCCTTGCGCCCCCACCTCACGTTTTGGCTCAACGTGCGCCCGGAAACCGCCTTCGCCCGCGAATTCAAGAAAGCGCAAGCCATCAGCTATTGGGAAGCGGGCCGCGACATGTCGTTGTCCCACGACCTCTATTGGTCCTTCATCCGCTACCAAACCATGATCAAGCGCGAGTTTGAAGTCATGGCCAAACGCCACAACTTTATCGAACTCGACGGCGAAGCCAGCGTCTCCACGGTCAACAAGCAGTTGCGCCAGCGTATCGCCGACCAGTTGGGCATTCGCGCCACAAAATACACTCCGTCCGCTGCATTGGCGCATCTCTGGCGGTAAACTCTGCGCATGTCTGAGCCGGTCCACATTGCCGCCATCGACGCCGGCTCGAACGCCGTGCGCCTCTCCGTGGCGCGCGCCTATTCCGCTTTGGACATCGAGCCGCTGCAGAACGAGCGCTACTCGCTGCGCCTCGGCGAAGGCGTATTCCTGCGCCATCGTTTCAGCGAAGACACCTTTGCCAAAGGTGTCAAGGCCTTCCGCCACTTCAAGGAAATAATGGACGAGTTTGGCGTGACGCGCTATCGCGCCGTGGCCACTAGCGCCTCGCGCGAAGCGCGCAACCGCGATGCCTTCGTCCGCCACATCAAGCAGAAAGCGGGCATCGCGCTCGAGGTAATCAGCGGAGCGGAAGAATCCCGGCTTGGAAGGGAAGCGGCCATAGCGGCGCTCGGGCCGGAAACGCCCCCGCGCTGTATCGCCGACCTCGGCGGCGGAAGCCTGGAGATCAACATCCTCCGCGATCATGCGGTCGAGCAGAGCGCACAATTGCCGGTGGGCACCGTTCGCTTGATGACCACGCTGAACCTACCGGGCGTAATTCGCCCCGCGCAAGCGGAACAAGTGAGGCGGTATGTGCGCGCGTTGCTGGAGTCGCGCCTGCCGTCGCGGCCAAACCTCGCCGATAGCATCGCCGTCGCCCTTGGCGGCAACGCGGAAACGCTAATGACCGTCGCCCCTGGTCCCCGCGAGCACGGCGTGCCGACCCTGCAGCTTTCTCTCCTGCGCGAGCGTCTCGACGACATCCTGCGCCGCGACGTCCGCGAACGCATGAAGGCTTACGCCGTGCGCCGCGACCGCGCCGACGTCATGGCCATCGCGGCCATCACCTTCGTCACCCTCGGCCGCTATCTCAACCTGCGCACCTTCGCGATCCCCGGCGTCGGCATTCGCGAAGGCCTGCTTCAGGAAATCGCGCGCGAGGCCTTTTCCCGCAAGGAGCCCCACCGCTATAGCGCAGCCGCGCGCCAACTTCTTGTCGGCACGCGCAGCTTCGCGCGCCGCCTGGAGTACGATCAGCGTCACGCGGAGCATGTGCGCGAGCTGAGCATCCTGCTCTTTGATGAGCTGCAGCCGGTGCACCATTTGCCCGCCGAATCGCGCGTCCTGCTCGAAGCCGGCGCGCTGCTCCACGATGCCGGCCACATGATCAGTCATCGCGGACACCATAAGCACGGTGAATATTTGGCTCTCAACGGAGATATTCCCGGTCTCGAAGGCCGCGACCGCGCAGTCGTGGCTGCGCTGGTCCGCTATCACAATCGCAAGTCAGAGCCGGCCAGCCATCACATAGCGTATTCGTCGCTGAATAACAACGATAAGCGCATGGCCCGCCGTCTGGCCTCCATTCTTCGCATCGCGGAAGCCCTCGATCATTCGCATCGCCAGGGTGTCACCAACGTCGACGCCACCTTTCAGCGCGGCGCGGTCGGCGTGCAGATTCACGCGCGCGGCGACGCGGCGGAAGATTTGCGCGACGCAAATCGCAGCGCCGAGCTTTTTGAAAAAGAATTTCACGTGCGGACGTTTTTCCGGCAAGCTGCGCCTGCACGTTTGTAATCCGCAGACAATCTATTACGTCGGAGGAGAAAACGCCACTCATGCAGCTCTACATCGTCCGCCACGGCATCGCCATTGACCGCGAAGACCCCAAGTGCCCATCCGAGGCCGAGCGATATTTGACCGAGGAAGGCATCGAGAGGACCAGGCAAGTGGCCAAGGGCATCGCCGCTCTCGGAGCGCACGCAGACCTCATGGTCAGCAGCCCACTCGTGCGCGCCACGCAAACTGCGGCCATCTTCGCCAGCGCCTTCGATTATCCAGAGCAGAAAATACGCCACACCGAGAGCCTGCTTCCCGGCGCTGAGCCCGCCGCCCTCCTGCGCGAACTGACGCGAGAAAAAAACGCATCCTCCGTATTCTGCTTTGGCCACGCGCCGCACGTTGACGCGCTCCTGGCCGCGGCGGTCGGCGCGCAGCGCCACATCACCTCCATGAAGAAAGCCGGAGTCGCCTTCGTCGAGCTGAAGCGTGTCTCCCCGCCGAATGGCCAACTCGTCTGGCTCGTCACGCCGAAAGTTTTCCGCAAAACGAAGTAACCCACCAGAGACGCCGCGCGTTCAATTGGTTGTGCGCTCCGCCGCTGCTCCTTTTCCGGCGCCTCATGCTACTCTTTTCGCTGCCAGGGAGTTGCCCATGACCGAACACAACACGATCCCGCGCCGAAAATTTCTTGCGCAAACCGCCGCCACCGCTGCTGCGTTGACGATTGTGCCCCGTCACGTTCTCGGCCGCGGCTTTGTGCCGCCTAGCGACATGCTTAACATCGCCGGCATCGGCGTCGGCGGCATGGGGCGCGCCAATCTCATCAATCTGGCCTCGCAAAATATCGTTGCTTTTTGCGATGTCGACTGGGGCTACGCCGGAAAATCTCTCGACCGCCTCGACGCCGACATCGAAAAGCTGCGCACTCGCATCGAGGCCCCGCCTGCCGAGCCCGCCCCGCCTCAGCCGCCCGGCGAGTTCGATCGCGAGAGGGCCAAGGCCCAACTCGCGAACATGATTAGACTCAAGACCGAACACGTTCCGAAGGCCAAGCGCTACAAAGACTATCGCCAGATGCTCGACCAACAGAAGGACATCGACGCCGTCGTCGTGGCCACTCCCGACCACATGCATGCGACGATCGCGCTCGCCGCTATGGATCTCGGCAAACACGTCTACGTGCAGAAGCCGCTGGCGTGGTCGGTCGACGAAGCGCGCCGCCTCGCTCGCCGCGCCAAGGAAACGAAAGTCGCCACGCAAATGGGCAATCAGGGCCATTCCTTCGACGAGGCGCGCACGGCAGTCGAATACATCTGGGCCGGCGCCATCGGAGACGTCCGCGAAGTCCACATCTGGACCAATCGCCCGCTCGGCTTCTGGCCGCAGGGCGTCCCGCGCCCCGAGCCGCTAAAAGTTCCGGCCGATACGCTGCGATGGAACGGCACCGGCGTGAACACGCGCCTCGCCGCGGCTCTTGCCGGCAACTATCCCATGCCCGAAGGCCTCGATTGGAATTTGTTTCTCGGCGTCGCACCGCAGGTCGACTATCACCCCATCTATCATCCCTTCAACTGGCGCGGCTGGACGGATTGGGGCGTCGGCGCCATTGGCGACATGGGCGCGCATCTCATCGATCACTCCATGTGGGCGCTTAATCTCGGCCTGCCCACGACCATCGAGACCATCTCGACTCCGTTCAACAGTGCTTCCTATCCCAGCGCCACGTTCACCTTCTACGAATTTCCCGCGCGCGGCAATATGCCTCCGGTCAAGCTCACCTGGTACGACGGCGGCCTCCTCCCCAACCGCCCCGACGAGCTTGGCGAAGAGCAATTGAACAAAGGCGGCGGCGCATTGCTCATCGGCAGCAAAGGCAAGCTCCTTCACGACACTTACGGTGTCAATCCTCGCCTTCTGCCTAAATCACTTCACGATTCCTTTGGCAAGCCGCCGCAAAAACTCCCCCGCATTCCGGGCGAACATCACGAACTAAACTGGGTCGACGCCGCGAAAGGGAAGACCGCAGCCTCCTGCCCCTTCGAGTATGCCGCGCGCCTGACGGAGGTCATGCTCCTAGGAGTAGTCGCCCTCCGCGCCGGAACTAAAATTCACTACGACGCCGACAACATGCGCGTCACCAACGCCATCGGCGCCAACGACTACCTCACGCGCCAATACCGCTCCGGCTGGTAGCAAAGAGACTCGCGCCCTTAAAATTAACCGCGCGCTAATGGGTCACTTTCCGCTTACCGCGTTACTCGTCTAAGTGAGTCATTTCCGAGTGCGCCGTGGTCCAGGCACAGTCCAGACAGGCACCGCTAATCGACTGTGAAGGAGATCACTTCTACGTACACCCGGCTACGCGTCCAACTGGTAGTGCAGTGTCAACAGGCCGCTATTCCATTTCGACAGGGACAAGTTGATCGCGCTCGATGCGAATTTTAATTCCGAGAGGAGGACGGAGGCCGTAACCCTTTACGATGGCCCCGCGAATCCAAGCGCCAGCCAACGCCTCCGTCATCTGCAGAGGATCGAAAACGGTGCGGCTACAAGGATTACCTACCATCGGATGGTTTGCCTCGTAGCCGTAATCGGCCGAAAGCTTCCGGAGATCAGTTATGTACTCGAGCTGACAGCGCCCTAATGGTTCCTGCAGCGAAAAAGCCCAATAGGCCCCCGGTTGACTGGGCGCGCCGCCAGGCAAACGAATCACAATCGAAGGGATACTCTCTCCCGTCACCCGCTTGCGAAAGTCGAAAGTTCTTGAGGACCAGGGCTTGCCCAACTCTTGAACCGTGGGCAATCCTGCGGAGCCACTCGGTTCCTGGGGCGCTCGAGCGGCCTGCTGGAGCTCGGCGGGTTGCGGACCTGAGGCTTGACGCGGAGTGCGCACGGGGCGCATAACAATCCACAGAATGACGCCAGCGATGGCCAATACAGGGGCAAAACGCCAAACCTTCCGCGCCATCGGCAAGAGGTTTGAAAGTGGGCCGCCGACAGCATTCGCACTCTGAGCGAATGCATGCCCTTTGTGGTCCGACCCTCGGACCTCCACGGGAAATGCCTTGGAAGGCCGGCGTTCCTGGCGATCGATTCTCCAGAAGCTGGCAACTGGGTACTTGAAGGCGATACCTACGCTGGTTTTTCCTTTCAGTTGTGGCCCTAAATACGCAACGCGGCATTCTTGCTCCTCCTGTGTGGCTTTGTTGACGACGAAAATCGTGCCACCCAGGCTCACTCTCGTGGTCAGAGCCACCAGCCCTCCGCTGGCATTCACAAGGAGGGTAGAAGTGTCCTCGTGGAAGGAGATTTCATCCTTGGACCACCCGAAGATCCGCACAGGTACGTGAAGAGAAAGACGCTCGCTTGAGCGTGGTCGCGGTGCCAAGCGGATGGCTGCCGTTGATTGCTTTCGTCGTCGCCTAGAGGCAGGTGAGAGCTCCGTTTCGCTTGCCTCCACGGGGATCTCTCGCTGCACGCCGTGCACAGGACAGTCAAAGCCCAAAGGTGTTTCCAGGATTTGAGTCAGCGGCTCTTCTCGGTCTTGCAAGACCAGCAACTGATCGTGGTCTCCGTAGGGACACCTGAGCCGAACTGTAAAGTCCTTGGCCACGCTTGCCTCGAGTATCTATCTTTAATGCTACGGCGCTTTGACCAGGGCCCACCAGCCGCATCTGATTTGCTCTCGTCTGAAGCGTTAATCCGCGGACGCTATGAGGACTGAAAGACGGCTTTTAAAATATAGTTAACAAAAGCTCCGTTCGTCGTCAGCATTTCGATTCGAGCTACCGCCCAATAATCCCGGGGAGTCGGCCACTCGGAAGCTTGAGCCTAGGTTCGTTGACTTGCCGGCGCGGCCAACCTAATATCTGCCCACATGTCAGAAGCCCAGTCCTTGATTGGCCAAACCATCTCGCACTATCGCATTTTAGAAAAGCTCGGCGGTGGCGGCATGGGCGTTGTGTATAAGGCTGAGGACACGAATCTTGGCCGCTTCGTCGCCCTGAAATTTCTGCCGGATCACGTTGCGCGGGACTCGCAGGCGCTGGAACGCTTCCGTCGGGAAGCCCGAGCCGCCTCCTCTTTAAACCATTCCAACATCTGTACGATCTATGAGATTGGAACGCACGATGACCAATCGTTTATTGCCATGGAGTATCTCGATGGCTTGACGCTGAAGCATCGGATCGCCGGCAGACCGTTGGATGTTGAGACTGTGCTATCGCTGGGAATTGAGATTGCCGATGGGTTGAGCGCGGCTCACGCGAAGGGTGTGGTTCATCGCGATATCAAGCCCGCGAACATCTTCGTCACCGGGCGCGGGCACGCCAAAATCCTCGATTTTGGCTTGGCCAAGATCATCTCATCGAAAAGCACGTCCGGCGCGGACACGCTCGCCACGCTCGAAGTGGACACAGATCACCTGACGAGCCCAGGCAGCACTTTGGGAACCATCGCATATATGTCTCCCGAGCAGGTTCGCGGTAAGGAACTGGATGCGCGCACCGATTTGTTCTCGTTCGGCGCAGTGCTGTACGAGATGATGACCGGCACGCTGCCCTTCCGGGGCGAAACTTCCGGCGTCATTTCCGACGCGATCCTCAATCGGCCGTTCACAACTCCGCTGCGCCTGAACCCGGATCTTCCCGCGAAAGTCGAAGACATCATCAACAAAGCCTTGGAAAAAGATCGTGACCTGCGCTACCAGTCGGCGTCGGATATTCTCACCGACCTGAAGCGGTTGAAGCGCGATACCGATTCCGGTCGGGCGTCTTCGGGATCACGGGAGCCTGTAGCCGTCGAAACCACCGCAACCCCGACAGGCTCCCATCCGGTGGTGCCAGCAATGACGGTCTTGCCGATGGAGAGTACGGTCGCCAAACCAGTTTCCGCGAAACGATGGCCCCTGATCTTAGCCTGCGCTGGCATCATCCTCATGGCCGCCGCGCTCGTTTTTCTGTGGATGCGTCCGCCCGCTCCGCCCAGAATTTTGGGTATTGCGCAGATCACTAACGATGGGCATCAGAAGCCTTCTAGTTATTCTCCTGATAACATCCCGCCTCCGATCGTCACCGACGGCTCGAGGCTTTACTTCTGGGAATCGGGTTCTGGCGTATCGCAGGTCTCTGCGTCGGGCGGAGAGACGGTTCCACTCACCATCGGACTTCAGGGCGTGGTCGTCTACGACGTTTCACCCAAGGGATCAGAATTGCTGATCGGGAGTCTAAACCCGCAGAGTTACTACGAGAGCCCTCTTTGGCTTCTCCCGTTGCCTGGAGGCTCGCCGCGCCGCCTGGCTGACATTTTCGCTCAGGACGCGACGTGGTCGCCCGACGGCTCCAGAATAATTTATGCCAACGAATCGGATTTGTACTCGGCAAAGCCCGATGGCAGTGATAAGC
>Ga0307479_10000372_pt1 | contig 40243 bp, 31 predicted proteins | sample atmos_gasesECM4C_FD_203743 | JGI IMG/M metagenome (GOLD analysis project Ga0307479, IMG submission 203743) | Hardwood forest soil microbial communities from Morgan-Monroe State Forest, Indiana, United States - atmos_gasesECM4C_515 | ecosystem: Environmental > Terrestrial > Soil > Temperate...
TCTCCCGAGCCACCCCACCGACCAACTCCACGCGCTCGGGCCGGCGGCCTGGGCGGCGGCCGACTCTCCATCTCGCTGAGCGGCGCCACCCTCGTAGTCATGGGGGGCGGTTGGCCGAACGCTTACCTCACCAGCGACCTCGTGGTGCCAAAGGATCGACCGATCTCCGCCATGGCCCTGGGCGTCCCGGTAACCTACGTCCCTGCCCGCAATACCATTTTCCTCTCCTTTGCGCTCGCCTGGGCCGAGATACTCGGCGCGCCAACGATCTTCATTGGCGTGAATGCCCTCGACTACAGCGGCTATCCCGACTGTCGCCCAGAGTATCTGAGGGCGTACGAGCAATTGGCCCGTCTCGCGACCAGGGCTGGTGTGGAAGGGCAGCAGGATTTGTGCATCCAGGCCCCGCTGCTTCACCTCTCAAAAGCCGAGATCATCCAGCGCGGCCTCGCCCTGGGCGTGGACTACGGCCTCACCTCGACCTGCTACGATCCCTGCCCTCAGGGAAGGGCCTGTGGGCACTGTGATGCCTGCCTCCTGAGGATCAAGGGCTTCGCCGAGCTCGGTCTGCGCGACCCCGCGCCCTACCAAGAAGAGGAAAAGGCCGTTCCCGACGACTTCGCGAGCCGCAGCTGAGGCGAGCCGGGTCTGCCTGGCGCGAGCGGTGCTGCAGCGGCCTCTCTGTTGATCCTCGACGAGAGCCCGGCTGCGCTAGCTCCGGAAATGCGGCGGCGGGTGCTGCGGGCGGTCGAGGGGAGGGTCGGGGCAACGGTGGCGACGAGGCTTCGACCGAGAGTCCACGGCCCACTTCCTACCTGAGCAGAATGGTACCAACTTCTGCACACAACCCCAGGGGTTCGTGCAACTTTTCTAGCGGCGCTTCCAATAAAAGGGACGACGCTTTTGGTGCATGACGGCGATGATCTTGATATCGCCAAGCGCGGTTCCGTAGATCAGACTGTACGGGAACCGTCGAAGGGCCTTGCGCCGCAGACCACGGCGGACGACAGGCGAAGACTCCGGGTAGGCCAGGATCTGCTCGATGGCGCGGCGGACAGCTGCGAGGAAAGAATGGCCAAGACCGGTACTTCGCGCTTCGTAGTACCTTGCCGCGTCTACAAGCTCGGATTCCGCCAGTGGGTGGAAGGAGTAGCCTGTCACGAGATCTCGGCGGTGGCCCGCCGGAGAACCTCCTCGCCCGGCAGCATCTCCACCTGACCACTCTGGATCTCCAGCAGCCGGCGCTCCGCTTCAGCAAGCCAGAGTCGCTCGTTCTCCACTTCCGAGATTCCTTCGAGGCTGCTCAGAAGCTTCTCGGCAAGCGCTGCCCGATCATCGAGCTTCAGTTCTAGAGCCTCTTCTTCGACATCCTCGAGCTTGCGAGCCATAGATCCCCCTAAACCATTCTACACGGCACACAGTCCTCAGCTAGGCGAACGCCTGGGCAAGGCCCGCTTGGAAGAAGCGCTCCTCGGATGCTTACCCGCGATCGCGGGCTCGCTAGCCGCGGTCACCGGTCTCGGCATCTTCGCCATTCTCCGAGAGGCCGAGCGCTGCCGGAAGGTCGCTCGGCTGCGCGAGGCGCCAGCGGGGACTGATGGCGATTGCTGCCTCGCCGGCGGCGGCCGGCGCCGGGGCGTTACCGACGGCCTCGGCGTGGGCCTCGCCCCATAGGGTCAGGGCGAAGGGGGCACCCGCGGCCTGCGCGGTCTCGGCGTCGATCCAGGTGTCGCCCACCAGCAGCAGGCGCGGCGCCGGGACGGCGAGGCGGTCGGCGAGCAGGAAGAGGCCCCCGGGATTGGGCTTGCGGGTCGGCAGGGTGTCGCCGCCCACCACCTCGCGCAGGTAGCGATCCAGGCCCAGCCCCTGAAGGATGCGGCGGGAGAGGGCCTCTCCTTTATTGCTCAGCACCGCCAGCGCATAGGTGGGCGCCAGGGTGGCGAGCATGGCGGCGATCCCGGGGTAGGGCCGGGTGAGCTTCAGGCAGACCTCGGCGTAGTGCGCCAGGTAGCTGGCCAGGGCCTCCTTGATCTCGTCCTTGCCGGCGCCCGGCGGCAGGGCGCGCCGCACCAGCATGCGCGCCCCTTCTCCCACCATGCCGCTCACCTCGTTGACGGTCAGCGGCGCCAGGTCGCGCTCAGCCCGCATGCCGTTGACCGCCGACGCGATGTCGCGGCGCGAATCGATCAGGGTGCCGTCGAGGTCGAAGACGATGCCGCCGATGGTCTCGACGGCAACGGGCGCGGCAGGCGGCTCAGGCGGCAACGAATTCGGCCTCGATCCGGCGCGGCAGCATGCCCGCCGCGAACCCGCGGTCGAGCAGCAGCTGGACGGCACGGCGGCCCGCCTCGCCGTAGTCCCGGGTCCAGTCGTTGACGTACATGGAGACGAAGCGGTCGGAGCGCACCGGATCGTCCTCCAGGCCGCGGGCGTAGCGCACCGCGTAGGAGAGGGCCTCGGGGCGGTGGTCCAGGCCGTAGGCGATGCTCGCCTGCAGCAGCCGGCACAGGCGCCGCTTGAGCGGCTCGTCGAGGTCCCGCCGGATGCCGTTGCCGCCGAGCGGCAGGGGCAGGCCGGTTTCGGACTTCCACCAGGCGCCGAGATCGACCGCCGCGCGCAACCCCTGCTCGGCGTAGGTGAGCTGGCCCTCGTGAATGACCACTCCCGCCTCGGCCTCGCCCGCGGCCACCACGTCGAGGATGCGGTCGAACGGCACGATCCGCACCGCGACCTCCGGCTGCCAGAGCCGCAACGCCAGGTGCGCGGTGGTGAGCTGACCGGGGATCGCCACCGTCCGGCCCGCCAGGTCCGCGCGGGTCAGCGCCTCGCGGCAGACCACGATGGGGCCGTAGCCGTCGCCGAAGCTGGCGCCCGACGGCATCAGCTGGTAGCGGTCGGCGAGATGCGCGTAGCCGTGGAACGACAGCGCGGTGATCTCGTAGGTGCCGGCGAAGGCCGCCTGGTTGAGGCTCTCGATGTCCCGCAGCACGTGCTCGATCGCCAGGCCGGCGACGTCGAGCTGCCCCTGCGTCAGGGCATAGAACATGAAGGCATCGTCGGAGTCCGGACTGTGGGCGATGCGGACGGTGGTCACCGCGCCGGCCGGCGGCGCCGTGGTGGCGGCGGAGGTCATGGCGCCGCTACGGTATCAGAGTGGGCGGCCGCAGCGTCAGCCGCCGGCTGGCGGGCGCTGCCGCGCTCTTGCGGCGGCCTCTAGCCGCGGTCCCGGTCCCATTCGCCCCGCCACCGCTCCAGCTCCCGCGGCCGGTTGCGTTCCACCCATCCCCTGAAGGCGCCGTCCTTGAGGTGATCGTAATAGGTGGACCGGTGTTTGTCGTCGGCCCAGATGGCCTGGACGGTGGTGACCTCGAAGCCGCCCTGGCCGCCGCAGCGCCGGTCGGGCACGAACCGGCCTTCGAGCCGGACATGGTCGTTGCCGACCAGGCCGTGCCAGCGGCCGACCAGCGTAAAGAGCGAGCCGTCATGCTGCTTGAGGGCAAGGCAGCGGCCGTCGGGGCTGACCGAGACGTAGCCGTCCACGTGCGCGAGGCTGACGTCGCCGCGCGGTTGCGCCGCGGCGGGCGCCGCCAGCACCCAGATGACGCCAAAGACCAGCGCCGCGAGCAGCAGCACGCGGACGGTGAATCGCCGGCTGAGATCCATACACGTTCTCCTTTCGAGTCGACGTGACCTGAGCACGTCGCGACCTGACCAGAGCAAGCAGCCTGCCAACGATTCTTAGCTTTGCTTCAAAAGCTGACGCAGCACGTAGTGGAGGATGCCGCCATGGCGGTAGTACTGCACCTCCTGGGGCGTATCGAGGCGCACCCGGGCCTTGAACTGGATGGGCTTGCCGGCGCCGGCGGCGCCCGGCTCCGGAGTCGCCCGGACGGTCACCTCACGGCTGCCCTGCCAGCCGCCGGCCTGGCCACCGGCCTTGCCCTCGATCCCCGCGCTCCCCGCGATCCCCGCGATCCCCGCAATTCCCGCGATTCCCGCCGCCAGACCCTCGATCTCGATCACCTCGCGGCCGGTGATGCCGAGGCTCTGCACGGTGTCGCCGCCCGTCAGCTCGAGCGGCACCACTCCCATGCCGACCAGGTTGCTGCGATGGATGCGCTCGAAGCTCTCGGCGATGACCGCGCGCACCCCGAGCAGCCGCGGCCCCTTGGCGGCCCAGTCGCGCGACGAGCCGGTGCCGTACTCCTTGCCGGCGAAGACCACCGTCGGCACCCCCTCGTCGAGGTAGCGCATCGCCGCGTCGTAGATCGGCAGCGGCTCGCCCGACGGCAGGTGCAGGGTGAAGCCGCCTTCGATCTCGGGCACCATGCGGTTGCGGATGCGCACGTTGGCGAAGGTGCCGCGCATCATCACCTCGTGATTGCCGCGACGCGAGCCGTAGGAGTTGAAGTCCTTGGGCTGCACGCCGTGCGCGACCAGGTACCTGCCGGCCGGGCTCGCGGCCTTGATCGAGCCCGCCGGCGAAATGTGGTCGGTGGTGATGCTGTCCCCGAACACCCCGAGCACGCGGGCGCCCTTGACGTCCTCGACCGCCGGCGGCTCGACCGGCATGTCGGTGAAGTAAGGGGGCAACCGGACGTAGGTCGAGGCTTCGTCCCAGGCGTAGGTGTCGCCGCCCGGGACCTCGAGGCCGTTCCAGTGCTCGTCGCCCGCGAACACGTCGCTGTATTCGCGGTTGAACATCTCGGAGCGCAGCGACTGAAGCACCGTCGACGCGATCTCCTGCCGGCTCGGCCAGACGTCCCGAAGATACACGGGCTGGCCGTCCTTGCCGGTGCCGAGCGGCTCCGCGGTGAGATCCACGTCGATCCGCCCGGCGAGCGCATAGGCGACCACCAGCGGCGGCGAGGCGAGATAGTTGGCCCGCACGTCGGAGTTGATCCGCCCCTCGAAGTTGCGGTTCCCGGACAGCACCGAGACCGCCACCAGGCCGGCGGCATCGACCGCGTCCGCGATCGGCTGCGGCAGCGGTCCGCTGTTGCCGATGCAGGTGGTGCAGCCGTAGCCCACCAGGTGGAAGCCGAGCTTCTCGAGATAAGGCGTCAGCCCCGCCTCGCGCAGGTACTCGGTGACCACCTTCGATCCCGGCGCCAGGCTGGTCTTGACCCATGGCGGCGTGACGAGGCCGCGCTCGACCGCCTTCTTCGCCAGCAGGCCGGCGGCCACCATCACCGAGGGGTTGGAGGTGTTGGTGCAGCTGGTGATGGCGGCGATGACCACCGTGCCGTGGTGCAGCGTGAAGCTCGCGCCGCCGAGCGTGGCCACCGCGCCGGCCTGCGCTTCGGCATGCGGCGGCGGCGCCTCCTCCACGGCGGCTGCCGCCGCGGGCGCCCCCGCGCTCCCGCCCCCTTCGCTGACCATCGCCCCCGCCGTGGTGCTCGTGGCCGGCTTGGCGGGCAGCGCCAGCATCGTCCCCAGCTCCCGCAGGAACGAGCTCTTGACCTCGCCGAGCGGCACCCGGTCCTGAGGCCGCCGCGGGCCCGCGAGGCTGGGCCGGACGGACGCGAGATCGAGCTCGAGCGTCGCCGAGTACTCCGGCTCGGGGCTGGACGGCGAGTGGAAGAGTCCCTGCTCTTTCATGTAGGTCTCGACCAGCGCGATCTGCGCCGGGGGGCGGCCGGTGAAGCGCAGGTATTCGAGCGCCGCCTGGTCGACCGGAAAGATGCCGCAGGTGGCGCCGTATTCCGGGGCCATGTTGGCGATGGTGGCGCGGTCGGCCAGCGGCAGCGCGGCCAGGCCCGGGCCGTGGAACTCCACGAACTTGCCCACCACGCCTTTCTTGCGCAGCATCTCGGTGACCACCAGCACCAGGTCGGTGGCGGTGGCGCCCTCGGGCAGCTCGCCGGCAAGCCGGAACCCCACCACCTGCGGGATCAGCATGGAGACCGGCTGGCCGAGCATCGCCGCCTCGGCCTCGATGCCGCCAACCCCCCAGCCCAGCACGCCCAGGCCGTTGATCATGGTGGTGTGGGAGTCGGTGCCCACCAGGGTGTCCGGGAAGGCGTACGTCACACCCTCGTGGTCGCCGGTCATCACCACCCGCGCCAGGTATTCGAGGTTGACCTGGTGCACGATGCCGGTGTCCGGCGGCACCACCCGGAAGTTGGCGAACGCGCTTTGGCCCCAGCGCAGGAAGGCGTAGCGCTCGCGGTTGCGCTCGAGCTCGCGCTCGGCGTTGATCAGGAAGGCGGCGGCGGAGCCGTACTCGTCCACCTGCACCGAATGATCGATGACCAGCTCGACGGGCTGGATGGGGTTGATCCGCTTGGCCGCCTGCGGGCGCCCGGGGCCGGCCATCCTGGCCATGGCGTCACGCATCGCGGCCAGATCGACCACCGCCGGCACGCCGGTGAAGTCCTGCAGCAGCACGCGCGCGGGCATGAAGGCGATCTCGCCGGCGTCCGCGCCGGGCTGGGCATGCGGGTCCCAGCGCGCCAGGGCCTCGATCTCGGCGGCCGACACCAGGCTGCCGTCTTCCCGCCGCAGCAGGTTCTCGAGCAGGATGCGCAGCGCGTAAGGCAGGCGCGAAACGTTGTAGCGCTCAAGGGCGTCGAGGCGGGCGAGGTGCAGCTCGCGCCCCTCTCCAGCCCCACCCACCCGGAAGGTGGCACGGCTCGAGAAACTGTCGTTCATGGCCCTCTCTGTCCCTCCGGGATGACAATACCACCACGCCTCCGCGAGGGGCCTTTCCAATCCCGGCCTCAGGGTAAGATGACGGCATGGCTGGCGCCTCGGCTACGCTCTCCACCCCGGTGCTGCTGCTCGCCATGCCGCAGGTGCTCGACCCTTTCTTCCACCGCAGCGTGGTGCTGCTGATCCGTCATGAGGACGAGGGCAGCCTGGGCTTCATCGTCAACCGGCCCACCGGGATCAAGGTCAGCGAGATCCTCAAGGGCATGGAGGTCGACTGGCGGGGCGGCGAGGACACGGTGGCCTACTTCGGCGGTCCGGTGGCGCCCAACCTGGGCACCGTGCTGTTCGGACCCTCGTCCGCGGCGGCCGCTCCGGTCCCGGCGGACGCGGCCGCGGCGGCCGGCGGCGACTTCGAGGCCGAAGCCGCCAGCGAGGTGCTGGCCGGCGTCTCCCTGACCCAGCACGTCGGCGATCTGTCGCGCCTCGCCGAGGCGCCTCCGGAGCGCTTCCGCCTCTTCCTGGGCTATGCCGGCTGGGGCTCGGGGCAGCTCATCGAGGAGATCCTCCGCAACGACTGGCTCACCGCCCCAGCGCGCGGCGACCTGATCTTCGCACCCGATCCCGAGCGGGTCTGGTCGGCGGCCCTCGAGTCGGTGGGAGTCGACCCGGCAACGCTCCCCTCCTGGACTCCGGGTGGCGGCAATGGCGAAGAGACCGCCAACTGAGGGCGCCCTCGCCGATGGGTCGAGCCCGCGCGGGCTGACGACCGAGCACCACAGGTCGGCGGGCGGCCTGGTGGTCCGCGGCGACACGATCCTGCTGATCTCGACCCAGAAGGGCCGGCGCTGGCAGCTGCCCAAGGGCCACGTCGAGGACGGCGAAACCTTGGAGCAGACCGCCGTGCGCGAGGTCAGGGAGGAGACCGGCGTCACCGGGCGGGTGGTGGGGGCGCTACCCGAGATCGAGTACTGGTACCTCGAGAAGGGCAAGCTCCGCATCCACAAGCGCGTCGACTACTTCCTGCTCGAGTACCAGAGCGGCGACGCCGCAGACTTCGACGCCAGGGAGGTTTCCGGCGCCTGCTGGTTCAGCTGGGAGGAGGGACTCGCGAAGCTCAGCTTCGACAACGAACGCCAGGTCGCCGCGCACGCGCGCCAGCTGGCCGGCGGCCTGGCTGTCGCCGTCTCCTGACGCGGGAGACCCGAGCGTCAAAACCGGGGAGGAGGGAACCGTCGATGCGTGCCCTGCTGCAAGTGGTGTTGAACGCGGTGGCCTTGTGGCTGGCCGCCAACCTGGTGCCCGGCATCCATTACACGGGAGGGCTGGAATGGCTGCTGCTGGCCGGCCTGGTGCTGGGGCTGCTCAACCTGCTGGTGAAGCCGCTCCTGACCTTCCTCTCCCTGCCCTTGATCGTGCTGTCGCTGGGCCTGTTCTACCTGGTGATCAACGGGCTCGTCCTGTACCTGGCTGCCATGCTGATGCCGCGTCACCTACAGGTCGCCGGCTGCGGCGCCGCGATCCTCGGCGGCCTGGTGATCGCGGTGTTCAACTGGGCGGTCCGGGCCTTCGCCGAGAACTGAGGGATCGCATCCGATGAGTCTCGAACCGAGGAGACGGCGATGAGCGCGCGCCAGGCCCCCGCCGCCCCGCGGCGTGCCGGCATCACGCCGGCCCAGGCGCGCCGCGAGTCGGCGCGGGCCCGGCGGCTGCGCACCGCGGAGATCCTGGCGCGCCTGCGCCGCGCCTACCCGGACAGCCGCACCGCGCTCGACCACCACGACCCCTACGAGCTGCTGGTCGCCACCATCCTCTCGGCGCAGTGCACCGACAAGCGGGTCAACGAGGTCACGCCGGCGCTGTTCCGGCGCTTCCCATCGCCCCGCGAGCTGGCGGCGGCGAGCCTCGGCGAGCTCGAGGACCTCGTGCGCACGACCGGCTTCTACCACAACAAGGCCCGCGCCCTTCTCGGTCTCGGCCAGGCGCTGATGAGCGAGCACGGCGGCCGGGTGCCCGACACCATGGAGGAGCTGCGCCGCCTGCCGGGGGTCGGCCGCAAGACCGCCAACGTGGTGCTGGGCAACGCCTTCGGACGCAACGTCGGAGTGGTCGTCGATACCCACGTGCAGCGCCTTTCGCGGCGCCTCGGGTTGACCGCGGAGAGCGATCCCGAGAAGATCGAGCGCGACCTGATGGCCCTGGTGCCCCAGGACGACTGGGCCGTCTGGTCCAACCTGCTGATCGCCCACGGCCGCAAGGTCTGCCAGGCCCGCCGGCCGCTCTGCGCGAGCTGCGTGGTCGCCGACCTGTGCCCGTCGGCGGAAACCTGAAGGCCGCGTCCGCGCGGTCGTCGAGCCGGCCAAAGAGAGGATGAAGGGAGGATGAACGCCATGGGGGAGCCTTCGCAAGCTGGCAGGATCGCTGTCGTCACCGGAGCGAGCTCCGGCATCGGTGCGGCGAGCGCGCGCGCCCTCGCCGCGGCCGGCTTCCAGGTCGTCATGGGGGCGCGCCGGCTCGAGCGGCTGCAGGATCTCGCACGCGAGATCGACGGCCTCGCCACCGGCCGCGCCTCGGCGCTCAGGCTCGACGTCGCCGACGCGGCCAGCGTCGCCGCTTTTGCCGCCCAGGTGCCACGCGTCCATCTGCTGGTCAACAACGCCGGCGGCGCCCTCGGGCTGGAACCCATCGCAGAAGCCCGCGACGACGAGTGGCGCACGATGTGGGAAGTCAACGTGCTGGGGCTGATGCGGATGACTCGCGCACTGCTCCCGGCGCTGCTCGCCTCGGGCGACGGCCACGTGATCAACATCGGCTCGATCGCCGGCTTCGAAACCTATGCCGCCGGCGGCGGCTACACCAGCGCCAAGCACGCGGTGCGGGCCATCAGCCGGACGCTGCGCCTCGAGCTGCTCGGCAAGCCGGTGCGGGTCACCGAGGTCGATCCGGGCCTCGTCGAGACCGAGTTCTCCCAGGTACGCTTCCACGGCGACCAGGAACGCGCCAGCGCGGTCTATCGCGGGCTGCGGCCGCTCAGCGGCGAAGACGTCGCCGATTGCGTGGTCTGGGCCGCGACCCGCCCGTCCCACGTCAACGTCGACGAGATCGTGGTGCGGCCGCGCGATCAGGCGACCGCCCACCACGTCCACCGGCTCGCCCAGGAGCCGAGCGCGAAATGACCCGCCAGCCGATCGAGCTTACCGTTCGGCCCCGGCGGACCCGGCGCGGGGCGGCGGCGGCCGCGGCGCTGCTCGCCGGCGCGCTCGCCACCCTGCTGGGCGGCTGCGACAAGATCTTCCCGCACCGCTCCCAGGGCGAGCAGCTGTACGTCGACAACTGCGCCGACTGCCACGGGATCGACGGCCGCGGCAACACCGCGCGCGAGATGGGTCAGCCCTACGCGGACCTGACCGACGACGTGTGGAAGTTCGGCGGCGACGACAGCTCGATCGCCAACGCCATCCGGGAGGGCTCGTTCGGCCTGATGCCGGGCTTCCAGCAGAAGCTGAGCGACCCGCAGATTCAGGCCCTGGTCGCCTATCTCCGAGTGCTGCATCAGCGCGCCGGGGCCGCGGCGCCGTGAAGCGGGCTCCGGCGAGGGGAGCGCTGGCAGCGCTGCTGGCGCTGCTGGCGCCGGCCTTCGCGACCTGCGCGGGCCGCGAGCGCGACGCCGGCGGCCTCTATCGCACGCACTGCGTCCGCTGCCACGCCGCCGACGGCAGGGGCGACCGCCGCTCCGTCGGCCTCTATCCCGAGCTCGACCTCATCTCCTCCACCATGGTCCGCGCCGGATCCCGCGCCCGCGGGCTGATGTACCGGCGCATCAGCGAGGGGTATGGAGCGATGCCGGGTTTCGCCGACCGCCTGGACACGGCCGACATCCAAAGGCTGGTCGAATACGTCCTGCGGCTGCCGCAGGGGAAAGCAGGTCGATGACATGGACGCGCAGCGGCTGAGAGACGCCTACCAAAGGCTGCAGAGCCTCGACGATCGCCTGACTCACAAGGTCAAACCGAGGTCCGGCGGGCCGCTGGTCAGGCCGTCGCCCGACCAGCTGGAGCTGGCCCTCCGCGACCTCGCCACCTACACGGTCGAGCTCAAGGAGATCGTCGAGGAGCTCGTCCTCGCCATCGCCGGCCGCCCGAAGCCGCCCGAAGAGCAGTAGCGCGACCGGATCGCTACCGTCAGCCCTCTGCCAGCCCAGAAGCTTCGGCGGCACGCACGGCACTCGCACCTCACGCTCGAACGGCGCCGCTTTCCCTGCCAGGCTCGATCGATCCGGGCGCGCTGGCCGTGCGCTCTCCCACCCCTGCCTCGGGCTGCTGCCGTTGGGAACGGCCCAGCGACGCGAAAATAAGGCGGGTCATCCTCGAAACCGCTCTTCCTATCTCGGCCGAGACTTGCTCGACCTCCCATTGAAAGGCCACCGCGTTCGCCGGAGAGTCAGCCTGGCCACCCTCATGAATACCAAGGGCCGGTGGCGCCGACGCCGCATCCGTGGCCACGGCGCCCGACCTCAGAGCTCCGATGAAGCTCATCACATGGTCAATGGCGGATAGCGGATACCCCATGGAAGAGACCAGTCGGATCAAGGTCTTCAATCCAGGAACCTTACGGCCTCGTTCGTAGTCGGAGACCGCGCTGTTGCGAACTCCGGACGCCTTCGCCAGATCGTCTTGATTCCAGCCCCGGACGACTCGAAGCACCGTCAGGGCCACGCTCACGTCCCCGTCCGTCATCGACTCATCATAACCGGTGACGCTGGAAATGAATACATTCATCCTCATAAAAGGGAAAAACGTCTTGCTTTGTCACTGACTATGGTTATAATCTCCCTGAAGAGGAAAGGAGGCTTGCGATGCACCCATCCGTCATCCCGTTCAAGTCCCTTCGATCCGATACCTGGGAGGAGCCAGCGGCAAAGCCGCCCAGGACTCCTGGTGCTGGCAGCGGTAACACCGATTTCGTCACGGTGGCACTTGAGCCAGGTGGCAAGGTCGCAGTCCCGGACTTTGTCCGGAAGCTTCTGGGAGTGGAGGAAGGGGGGAAATTGGTCCTCAAGGTTCAACCGAATGGGACGGTTCTCATGGACAGCCTCCAAAGAGTTGTCGATGAGGCCAGGGACCAGTTGATGACGGAACGCGGGCGAAAGGGCCCCGGGAGCAAAGCATGAGCGCCTCTTATGTCCTGGCAACTTCTGCCCTCCAGGCGTTCGAGAACAATGAGCCGGGCGCCGACCGGGTTGCCGCGGAGCTGGGCAGAGGTGCCGTCATCAGCGCTTACGACTGGTATGAAGTGTTGGCCGAGTGGGGGCAGCAGCCTCCCGAGGCGCTCTTGGTCCTGGCCGCCTGCGCCCTCTACATCGTTCCGTTCGACGAGCAGGACGCCCTGGAAGCCGCCAGGCTCTGCGCCAGCACCGGGCTATCGCTGGGAGTCTGCGCTTGCCTGGTCACTGCTAGTTCGCTGGGATTGCCGGTGCTTACCGCCGACAAAGCCATGGCTGCCCTGGATGTGGGCGTCATCATCGTGCTGATTCGTTGAGCGACGTCCCAGATCAGTCGCCAGCCAGCGATCCGGCTGCCGGCCGCTGCTACAGCGGGTCCATCTCCATCAGCTCGTCCAGGGTGTGGCGAACGAGCGGCAGCTCCGCGGGCAGCCAGGCGGCGAACCCGGGACTGGCGAAGAGGAACGGGTCGCCGGGGTAGGTCGGCACCAGGTACAGCGGAAAGCGGGCGAAGATCTCGCGGTCGCCGCGGCGGCGGCGGCGCTGCACCGCCTCGCGTGCGGTGGCCGCCGCCTCGAGATGCGAGAGCAGGTAGGAGAGAGCACGCAGCTGGGCCACCGTGCGCTCGTCGGTGAGGATCGGGGCGCGCGGCGCGGGCTCCTGGGCATTCCCTCGGCCTCCGGCCCAGGCCGCCGCCAGGGCGGCGCGCAGCCTGGCCCGCAGCTTGACGGCGGCACGGCGGCAGAGCTCGCGGGTGCCGTGCTCCCGCCACTTGCGCCGGATGCGGGCAAGCGAGAGGGGGGGACCGGAGCGAGGCACCGGCGGCTTCGCCGGCGCCGCGGCGGAGGCGGCGGTCGTCGCGGCGGCGGTGGCGGCGGTGGGCGGCGGCGGCTGCGAGGCGATGGCCGCCGGCGCCGGCGAGGCGGTGTTGGCGATCCACCCGGCGTAGGGGTCGATGCGCAGCGACCCGCCGCCGGGGTTGTTGTCGGCGAGCATCGTCTGGGTGCGCGAGAGGAAGGTCAGCAACAGCGCCGGCATCACCTTCTCCCACAGGCCGGGTTCGTAATTCTTGTAGGCGGTGAGGAAGGCGTTGCGCTCGAACAGGAAGCCGCGATTGAAGAGGCCGAGCAGGTCGGAGGTGGCGCTGGAACGGTGGTGGACCACCGCCGCGGGCTCGAAGGTCACCCGCTCGCCCCCCGACCACAGGCGCCAGCCGAGATCCACGTCCTCGAGGTAGGCGAAGTAGCTCTCGTCGAAGCCGCCGGCGGCCAGGAACGACGACCGCCGGATGAGCATGTTGCCGCCGCAGGCGAAGAGCAGCTCTTCGCCGCGCTCCGGGACGCGTGCCGAGCGGAGCGGCCGCCTGAAGTCGAGCTGGAAGGCATGCCCGTCGAAGGTCATCACGCCGCGCCCGAAATCGAGGCGCTCGCCCTCCCAGTCGACGATCTTGCCGGAAACCGCCGCGACGTCCGCCGGCGCGGCCGCCAGCGCCCCCACCAGCGCCGCCAACCAACCGCGGGCCGGCCGGGTGTCGTTGTTGAGCAACGCCACCGCGTCGCCCGACGCCGCCCGCACCAGGCGGTTGTTGCCGGCGCAGAAGCCGAGGTTGACGGGGCTCGCCAGCCAGCGCACCGGCGGTCGCGGCGGCCGCGGCGACGACGAAGCCGGGGACGGGGCCTCCCCTGTCCCGATCTCTCCCTGCGGGTAGCGCGAACGCAACCAGGCGCCGGTGCCATCGGTCGAGCCGTTGTCGAGCACCAGCACCTCCCACCCGACCCCGGGGTCGTCCTGCTCGCCCAACGCCTCGAGGCAGGTCTCGAGATGCTGCCGGCCATTCCACGACAAGATGGCCACCGAGACGCGGCGTGGCGCCGTCATCGCCGCGGCTGCCCGCCGTGGAGCGCCGGCGGCGGCTCCGCCGGCCGCGCCGCCCGCGATGGGCCTGGCGGCCGCGGTGGCCGGGCGATGGCGGAGAGCAGGAGGCGGAGACGGCGCCGCAAGCGGAAGGCATGGCTGTCCGCGGGCGCTGCCGTCGCCAGCGCCTGAACGAAACGCTCCTTGGTGAGCTCGCGCCGCGGCTCGCGGCAGAAACGCAACAGCGGCGCCAGCGCCTGCTCCCAGCGAAACGAGGCCAGCAGCGCCGCCGCGCCCTGGCGCCAAGGCGCCGCGCCGGCCGCGGCGTCGAGGGCCGCGGCGATCGCCCCGGCCAGCGCCCTGGCGTCGCCGGGCGGCACCACCCACCCGGCGCCGTGCTCGCGCAGCAGACGGCTCATCGCGCCGCCTTCGGTGGTCACCACCGGGCAACCGGCGGCCAGCGCGTCGAGGAAGCGGGTGCGGAGCGACAGCCGCGTCTCCAGGCTGGGGCGGTGGGGCGCCACCAGCAGGTCCACGTCCCGCAGCAGGTCGTAGCGCCGCTCGACCGGCACCCAGTCGATCGCCCGCACCCGCGTTTCCCACCAGCCGCGCCGCCGGCACCAGGCCTCGACCTCGCCGAACAGGCGCTGCGGCGTGCCCGGGTTGGGGTTGCGGATCAGCAGCAGCACCCAGCCCTGGGCGGCGAGCGCGCCGTCGGCCGCGTCCAGGGCCGCGAGCAGCGTCCAGGGGTCGTACCAGTCGTAGAGACCGCCGAACAGCAACCGCCGCTCGCCGGGCTGCCGCGGCGGCAGGTACGGCTGATGGGGCGGCAGCTCCTCGGGCACCCCAAACGGCACCACGTCGATGAGCGAGCGCAGATCGGGGTCGCGGCCCACCAGCTCGGGATTGACGCGGCCGAGCGCGGCCAGGAACCCGAGGTAGAAGGCGCGCTGGTCCTCCGAGGAGCAGAGGAAGAAGTCGCCGCGCGACAGCTGCAGCAGCCAGGTGGAGTGGTCGTTGCGATAGGGGTCGAGGCCGAGCGTCGCCAGGTAGGCGAGGTTCTCGACCATCCAGGGATCGTAGAGGTCGAGCGCCGCCGGCAGCCCGGGGGCGGCCAGCACCAGGTCGTTGGCCAGCTGGCCCTGGGCCACCGCCGCCTGGCAGCCGGCCAGCTGCTCGGCGAGACGCCGCGGATCGCAGCGCCGCAGCTCGACGCCGGGCAGGTCCAGGCCGGCGCTCTCCTCCGGGGCGGCCGGCGAGAGCAGCACCGTCTCCAGACCGGCGGCGGCCAGCCGGCGGGCGAACTCGAGGTAGCGGATGCCGATGCCGGCCATCCGCGGCCGGATCGGCTCGCTGGAGAGCAGGGCGATCCGGGTCACGGCCGCCACCGCTGCAGCCACCGGTGGAGGCGCCAGGCGCGGCTCGCCTCCATCTCGCGAATGAGCCGGTTGAGCCGCTCGATCTCGGCGTAGGTCCTGCCGAGATGGGCGTTCTGCTCGTCCGCCGCGGCGTGCAGTCTCTGTTCCTCGCCATAGACCCGCCGCAGCTCGGCGGAGGCCTCGACCGCCGCCGCGTCGCGGGCCGCCAGCTGGTTCGCGATCTCGTCGAGCTGCCGCTTCGCCTCGACCTGGGCCCGCTCGTGCTCGGCGTGCAAGGCCTGGACCTCGCCACGCGCGGCGTGGAAGCGGTCCTCGAAATGGAAGCGCTCGGCCGACACCTGGCGGTTGGCGCGCGCGAGGTCGGCGAGCTCGTCGCGCACCGCCGCGAGGCGCCGGCTGGCCGCCGCCGCCGCCTCGCGCTCGGCGACGAGCTCGCCGCGCAAGGTGTCGACCGCCCGCGCCAGCGCCGCCGGCTGAAGGCGCGCCGCGTGCTTGGCCACCACCCGCGCCTTGACCGTGAGGAAATCGGCGCGCTCGCGCGGCCGCTCGCCGAAGACGTGGCTCATCGGGCCGCGGAAGTGGCGGTATTCGCAGGTGACGCGCGCCAGGTGGTGGAAGGGCGCCAGCGCGGCCAGCCGGATCAGCAGGTCCCAGTCCTCGAAAAACGGCAGTGACAGGTCGAGCGGGCCCGCCGCCGCCAGCAGCCGGCGCTCGATCAGCAGGGTGTTGAACGGGATGTAGTTGTCGAGCAGCAGCAGGTCGGGATCGAAGTCGCGGCTGTAGGGCAGCCGGCGCTCGCGGCAGACCCAGCCCGCCTCGCCGTCGAGCTCGTAGATGCCGACCGCGGCGTCGGTGTAGGCGACACGCACCGCCGCGCCGCCGACCATCCCGGCCAGCGTCGCCAGGTGCTCGGGCGCCGCCAGGTCGTCGTCGTCGAGGAAGGCCACGTAATCGCCGGTGGCCGCCGCGATGCCGGCCGCGGCGGCCGCGGCCCGCCCCCGCGGCTCCGGCAGGTCGACGCGCACCAGCGACAGCGGGAAATCGGCAGGCACCGCCGGCGGCGCACCGCCGTCGTTGACCAGCACCACCGTGACGCGCCGGTACTCGCCGGCCGCGAGGCTGGCAAGCGCCTCGGCGAGCAGCTCCGGCCGGTCGCGGGTGCGCACCACCACCGAGACGAGCGGACCCTCGCGCACCTCGAGCAGCGCCGGCTCGCCGCCGAGATGGCGCACCAGCTGCGCCGGGCTGCGGGTGGTGAACGCCTCGACCGTCAGCTGGCGGTAGCCTTCGGCGAGCGTCGCGTCCGGTGCCAGGCTGAGCGTGCGGAAGCGGCGCAGCCCCAGGGCCGCCTCGAGGTAGGGATGACGCTCCTCCTGGCTGGCGTAGCAGGCCATCGCCTCGCGCAGCATCGGCTCCGCGCCGGAGACGTCCACCAGAAGGTCCGGATAGGCGGGCTGGTTCACCTCGTAGAGGAGGATGCGCAGGCCCGCGAGCGCCGCCCAATCGCCGGCCGAGCCGCTGCCGGCCTCGCCCCTGCCGGCCTCGCCCCTGCCGGCCTCGCCGGCCGGGGCCGCGCCGGGACCCGGCCGGAGGGAGCCCAGGAGGCGGTGCAGGGCGGCGAAGGCGGCGCGGTGGTCGGCGGTCACCTCGAGCGGCGACGGACACAGCAGCAGCTCCGGACGCTGGCTGAGGAGGGCCCGGCGGATGCCGCTCGCGGCCTCCCCGAGGTGCTGGTCCAGGGCGCCGTCGGGAAGGTCCAGGTAGTCGCAGCCGGCAATTCCCAGCACCGTTGCGGCCGCCAGGGCCTCCTGCCGGCGCCGCCGGCGGTAGCTTTCACGGTCGGCCACCGCCTCCCGGCCGCCGCCGCCATCGGTCAGGAACAGCACGCGCACCGCCGCTCCCGCCGCCGTGAGCTGGGCCAGCAACCCGCCGCAGCCCAGCACCTCGTCGTCGAAGTGGGGCGCCAGGACCAGCGTGCTCGCCGCCGGCACGCGCTCGGTCCGTCCGGGTGGGAGCGGCGGCGGGCTCACTCGATGTACCCCAGGGCGCGCAGGCGGCGCTCGGTCTCGGCATCGTGCTCCACCCGGCGCGGCGTCTCGCCGGAAGCATCGTGCATCCAGATCCTGACCACCGGCCCCGAGGCGCCCGGCAGCGCGTCGGGCCATCGCCGAGCGCGCAATGCCGCGAGCGGCAGCGGACCGCCGGCGTAGGGCACACCGGCGCCGGCGAGCACCCGCGCCGCCGGCAGCGGCTGGCCGTCGAGGGCCGCGGTGAGCGACTGCACGACCTCACCGCCGGCTGCCCGGGCGGCCGGGCCTGGCCCGGAGACGCCGCCGGCGGCCGGTCCGCGCGCCTCGCCGAAGTCGTCGTCGATCCTCACTCCCCGCGCCAGCCCATCGGCGCCGGCGAGCTCGATCACCAGGTGGGAGCCGTCGAGGGTCGCCCGGTCGGCCGCCGTGAGCAGGTACGGCTGCCAGCGCCGCGGCGGGCGGGCCAGGGTGAGATCCAGGCGCAGCCGCGAGCCGGCGGGCACGCCGGTGGCGAGCAGCCGCAGCCCGGGCAGGGCCAGGTCGAGACGCCGCTCGATCACGGTCGCCAGCAACGGCAGCCGCTCGGCCGCCGCGCCGCCGGCGGGAGCCATGCCACTGGCCAGGGTGGCGCCCTCCCCGGCTGCCGGGTTCGCCGCCAGGTTGTGGCGCTCGCCCGGGTCGCGCGCCAGGTCGTAGAGCTCGACCCGGGCGAGGCGGGCGAGGTCCTGCCGCCACAGATGGTCCTGGAGCTCGTCGCCGGGGGTGAAGGGCTCCGTGCGGTTGAAGACGATCAGCTTCCAGCGGTCGAGCACCGCCGCGGCGCGCAGCGGGCCGCTCGAGAGCCCCTCGGAGAAATCGGGGCGCTCGGCGAGCGGGGCCGCTCCGGTCAGCGCCGGCAGCAGGTCGAGGCCCGGCCACCCAGGGTCCGGCGGCGCGCCGGCGGCCGCCGCGAGGGTCGGCGCCAGATCCAGCAGGCGCACCGTGCCGGCGAGGCGCCGGCCGGCCGGGACGTGGCCGTCCCAGCGCACGATCAGCGGCACGTGAACCTGCTCCTCGTAGAGCGTCTGGCCGTGCTTCCAGCCGCCGTGGTCCAGCAGCTCTTCGCCGTGGTCGGCGGTGAGCAGCACCAGCGTGTGCGCGAGGACCTCCGGCCGCAGCGCGCCGAGCACCTGGCCGATGGCGTGGTCGACATAGTGGACCTCGCTGTCGTAGAGCGCCGACAGGTGAGCGAGGTCACGTGCCGGGTCCGGCATCACGAGCTTGCCGGTGTAGAAGCCGTTCACCCAGTCGCCCGCGACGGGTCCCCGGTACTCGCCTTCGAAGGGCGAGCGGTTGCCGGCGGTCTCCGGGTTCTCGTACGGGTCGTGGGGATCGATGTAGTGGAGGTAGAGGAAAAACGGCCGCTCCTGGTCCTGGTGCGCGGCCAGCCAGGGCAGGGCGTGGCGGTTCAGGTCGTCGGCGTGGCGGCGCAGCCACTCGACGTCCGCCGGCGGCGCGTAGAAAGTGTCGAAGCCGCGCTCGAAGCCGGCGCCCACGTGCATCGTGGGGTTGGCGATGAACCCCGCGGTCTCGTAGCCGGAGCGGGCGAGGCGCTCGGCGAGAGGCATGATTCCCACCGGGATGCCGTAGGCTGACGGGTCGGCGCCCAGCAGCTCGCCCGGATAGCGGCCGGTCATCAGCGACACCACCGACGGCAGCGTCCACGGCGCCTGGCTGTAGGCCTCCTCCACCACGGTGCCGGCGCGTGCCAGGCGGCGCTCGATCTCGGGCGAGGTCTCGCGACGGTAGCCATAGGGGGTGAGCCGGTCGCGGCGGAGGGTGTCGACCAGGATCACGATGACGTTCGGGGGCGGACCGGTGCTGGACGCGGACGCCGCGGGTGCAGCCGGCGAGCTTGGCGAGCCTGGCGAGGCTGGTGAGCCTGGCGAGGCTGGTGAGCCTGGCGAGGCTGGTGAGCCTGGCGAGGCTGGTGAGCCTGGCGAGGCTGGTGAGCCTGGCGAAGGCTGTGAGGCCGGCGAAGGCTGTGAGGCCGGCGAGGCAGATGCGGCCGCGGGCAGGACGCGCCACCGGCGCCGCTCGACGCCGCCGGCACCGGTCACCGCCACCGGCCCCCAGGCCACCACGTTGGCGGCGCGCAGGCGCGGCGGCAGCCCGACCAGGACGACCGAGAAGTCGAGCGTCACCCGCCGGCCCGCGTAGCGTCCCAGGTCGGCCGCGAGCTCGAGCCAGGCCGGGTTCACCCGCTCGGCCGACCGGACGACCTCCAGCACCTCGCGGTCACGGCCGTCGCGCAGCACGACGACGGCTTGCAGGCGCCGGACCCGCTGCCAGGCGCCGGGCACCAGCTGCAAACCGGCATGCAGGGCGGCCCGCGGCGGCACCCTGCCCGTCCAGCTCCAGGGCGCGGCGGAGGCCAGCACCACTGGTCGGCGCTCGTGGTCGATCTCGACGTCGGCCAGCGCCGGCCGGGCCGGGAAATGCAGGCCGCCCAGGCTGCCTCCGGGGGCGCCGGCTTCGTCTTCTACCCCGACCCCGGCGCCGACCCCGGCGCGGGCCCCGGCCCTGGCGGCATCGACGGAGAACCGGCCGGCCGCGACGAGGGGCCGCAGCACGAAGCCCTCGGGCTGGCCGCGATGGCAGGCGGCGAGGAGAAGACCGGCGCCCAGCAGGGCCCAACCGGCCGGTCGGCGGACTCCGGGCCGGCGGCGGCACCCTGCCCGGCGGCGGGACGCGGCGCGGGCGGGCGCGGCCGGCGCGGCGGGCGCGGGCGCGGGGTCATGCCAGATCATAGTCACCCATGGCGTAGAAGAAGCCGGCAGCGGCCGCGACGGGATCGACCTTGCCGTGGGCGGCGCCGCGGCAACCGACGAAGCGGGGCTCGCCGTCCGGCAGGGCTCCCAGGCGCCGCAGGAGGTCGCCGACCCCGGCGTCCTCGGCCGCGCCGGAGGAAAGAGGAGGGGGCGGCGGCGGCCAGAAGCGCCAGGTTCGCAGGCCGGCTGCACGCAGGTCGGCCGCGACGGCGAGCATCGCAGAGTACCATTCGCCAGCCGGCGGAAGCCAGATCTCGGTAGCCCATGCCTCCTCGCCGACGAAGGCGAACACCGCCAGGCCCGAGGCGCCGCCCTGCTGCAGGCGATAGAAGCGGTAATAGCGGTGCGGCCGCGCGAAGTAGCGCCAGTTGAGGAAGGCGGCCGAGCGGCGCACCCCGTGCACCCCGCAGCGCTCCCAGATCCCCTCGGCCCAGTCGCCGCACGAATCGCCGCTCCACAGGAGCGATTCGGCGGCCGCCGGCCCCTCCGGCAGCGTGCCGGCCAGGGGCTGAAGGACGGCGAGCGGCCGGTAGCCGAAGGAGCGCTCGCCGAGACGGAAGTGCCGCTCGCTGGGAAAGCCGAAGATCCAGGGCGCGTCCGCCTCGCCAGGCAGGTCGGCCAGCAGCTTCTGGCCAAGCCCCACCAGCGCCGGGCGCAACGAGCCGCCGCCTCTGCCGCCGGCGAAGTCGACGAGCTGCCAGATGCCGCCCTCCCCGCCGCGCCAGCGCGCCGCCAGCCGCAGTGCGCCGCCATGGGCCAGCACCGCACCGCGCGGATCGACCGCCACCAGGCTGCGGGCCTCGCCGGGAAGCTGGCGATACTTCCAGACCCATTCCTCGGGAGGGAACGGATGGCCGAAGCGCGAGGCGAAGAGAGCCGAAAGCCCCGGCAGGTCGCCTTCCATCGTTGGCCGCACCGTGATCCCGCGGCCACGGCCGGGGCCGCTAGCTCCGCCATCGCGGCCGGCCGGGCCGGTGCCGGAGCCGCCGGCGTCATCGGGGCGGCTGCGGACGGGTGGTCCTGAAGCGGCCGAGAGGTCGGCGGAGGTGGAGGTCGCGGCACGCGGACCCGGGCCGGCGCGCTGCCGTCCCGGGCCGGTCCGCAGACGGCGGCCCGTGATCGGGACAGCTACCAAGGCGAGCAGCGCGGCTGCCGACACCGCAGACCCCGCGAACAGACCGGGGGGGCGGTAGCGCAGATCGACGCGGCCGGCGCCGGGTCCCAGCCGCACGCCCAGCAAGGCCCCAGCGGCCGCCTCGACCGGCTGCGGCCGACCGTCCACCCAGGCCAGCCAGCCGGGCGCACAGGACTCCGCCACCACCAGCAACCGCGGCTGCGCGGCGCTCCAGGCGATGCTCCATCGTCCCGGCTCGCGCCGCAGCACTGCGAGCGCCGCGGCCTGGAAGCCGGTGCCGCCGCTCGCGCCGCTGCTCGCTTCAGCCGCTGCCTTAGCCTCCGTGGTTCGCCTGGCAACCGGCTCAGGCATCGCGACCTGCCCGGCGAGCGTGGCCGGAGGGCCGGCCGCCGGCGCCCAGCGGACCAGCGGCAGTGCGGTCGGGCGCTCGTAGACGCGCGCATCGGCGCCGGCGTAGGCCAGGCGCCAGCCTGCCGCCGGGGCGGCTTCATCAGGACCGGCGACCACCCAGCGCACGGCCAGGCGGTCGAGCCAGGACGAGCTCCATCGCGACACCGGTTGGAAGTACACCGGATCGCCCGCCGCGAACCGCCGGTAGACGGCTTCGTAGCGGGCCAGCTTGACCGGATCGTCGCCGCGCGGATCGTACAGGCCGTAGACCATGGCGGCATTGGGACGCAGGGCCTCGCCCACCCCCGCCACCCTGCCCGGCTGGCGCGCGAGAAAGCGCACCGCGCCGGTCGGCGGATAGAGCCGCTCCAGCGGCAGGCCGGGATTGATCGCGCCGTGGGCTGCCAGCAGGTCGCAGAGCGCCAGCGCCGGCAGCAGCGGCGCCAGCCGGAAGCGCCACCCGCGATCCAGGCGCAGCGAAAGCGCCAGGAGGGTCGCCGCGGCCGCGACCGCCGCCGTCCAGGCAGCCTCCACGGCCAGCAGGCCGTGCGCCGCCCAGGCGGCGCGATGGAGCGCCCACGCCGCGGCCAGCAGCGCCGCGGCGGCGGCGGCGCCTGCCAGGATGCCTCGCCCACGGCCCGCCAGCCACTCGTCGCAGCCTGCGCCGGCGAGCAGCGCCACCCCGAGCTCGACCCCGAACAGCAGCCGGTGGTGGGCGGCACGGCCGAGCACCGGCAGCGCCGCCAGCAGGTCCCGCAGCACCGGCCAGTGGTAGGCGGCGGCAAAGGCGAAGCCGCTGGTCACCGCCAGCGCCAGCCAGCGGCGATCACGTGCCGGGCCAGCGGCGCTTCGCGACGGGCCGCCCGCGCCCGGCGGCGCGGCGGGCCGCGGGCGAAAGGCGCGGGCCAGCCCCGCCATCGCCAGCGGCAGCGCCAGCGCGCCGGCATAGACCGCCGTCGCCGAGTAGTTGAAGGGGCCCCACCAGGTGCCGCGCGCCGGATGACCGTACAGCTCGGGCAGGACCAGCCGCAGCGGCTGCTGCAACAGCAGGCCGAGCGGCGGCTCGACGCCCCCCGTCGCCTCCTGCCAGCGCGCCGTCTGCGGCAGGATCAAGGCGAGCGGCAGCAGCTGAGCCGCGGCCACCGCCGTCGCGCCGAGCCATCCGGCCGCCCAGCCCAGCCAGGCGGCGAGCGGCCGCGCCCCGCCGCGGACCGCCAGGTAGATCAGCGACAGCAGCGCCGTGTGGGCGGCCGTCTCGGGGTGTCCCCCGAGCAGCTGCAAGCCGGCCGCCGCCGCCAGGACGGCAACCGCCGGCAGCATCGCCCTCGCCACGGCTCGCGGACCGCCGGTTGCGGCCGCGGCCCCGGCGACAGAACGGGCGCCGGCACCGCCGACAACAGCCTCTCCCGCCGAGCTTCCCGCCAAATCCCCTGGCCTCACGGCCCCGGCGGCGGCCAGGCGCTCCACCGCCCACAGGACCCACGGCACCAGGGCCAGGGCGTTGCCCATCGGGAACAGCTCGAAGCTCACCGGCATGCCCGACAGGGCGAAGGTGATGGCGGCCAACAGCGCCGCCAGCGGCCCCAGGTCGAGCTCCCGTGCCAGCATCCAGGCGCCGCAGCCGCCGATCACCAGCCGCAGCCACGGCAGCAGCACGAACCCGAGCTGCAACGGCAGGACCGTGAACAGCAGGTGGAGCGGGAACAGCGGCGCCGACTGGCCGTTGGCCCAGAACGGCGAGCCCGCGAACTGGTGCGGATTCCAGACCGGCAGCCGTCCGGCCCGCAGCTCCCGGCGGGCATACAGCAGCCAGGGCTGGATCTGGTAGGTGACGTCCCGCAGCAGCGGATTGCCGCGAGCTGCGCCGGAATCCTGCGCGGCCATCGCGGCCGTCGCAGCCATCGCAGCCGCCACGGGCGCCGCGCCCTGCTGCCACGGGGGCACGGCGGCGAGGGCCGCGGCCGGGCTGGGGATCCCGGTCGGCAGCGCCAGGGCAGGAGCGAGCAGGCCCATCCCGGCCAGGCCCAGCGCCGCCCAGGGAATGCCGAGCTCGCGCCAGGCGCCCTTGCCCTGCCCGCGTTCCCGCGCCGCGCCGGCGGCGGCCGGCCGCCAGGGGACGAGGATCGGCCCGGCCGCCGCCAGCAACGCCAGCAGCGGCAACGCCGGGTTGCAGGTGAGGCTCAACGTCCGCCCCGGTGACGCCAGCGCATCAACAACACGTCTCGGATCATGCCCAGCGGCGAGCGCAGCGGGTGGACGCGCGAGTCGGGCGAGTTGGCCCACAGGACTCCCACCTCCGCCACCCGGCGGCCGCGCGCCAGCGCCAGCCAGATCAGCTCGACGTCGTAGGCGAAGCCGGCGACGGTCAGCTCGGCGCACAGGGCGCGCACGGCCTCGCCCCGCGCCAGCTTGAAGCCGCACTGGGTGTCGTGAAAGCCCCGCACTCCCAGGCAACGGATGAGCAGGTTGAAGCTCTTGCCCATGAGCTCGCGGTAGATCGGCTGCCGCCGGGTGATCACCGAGTCGGCCAGCGCGCGGCTGCCCACCACCAGGTCGGCGTCGCGCAATCGGGGCTCGAGCTTCTCCAGCTCCTCGATCGGCGTCGAGAAATCGGCATCGGAGAGGAGCACCCGCGCGCCGGCGCAGGCCAGCACGCCGGTCTTGACCGCCGCCCCCTTGCCGCGGTTGCGGTCATGGCGCAGCACCCGCGCGCCCGCGCCGGCGGCAACGTCGGCGGTGGCATCGCCGCTGCCGTCGTCGACCACCAGCAGCTCGTAGGCGACGCCCCGGCCACGCAGGTACTCGGCGGCCCGGAGCAAGCCCGGTCCCACCCGCGCCGCCTCGTTGTAGGCGGGGATCACCACCGACAGCTCGACGCCCATTCCGGCGATTCTATCTCCGGAGGCGCTCCCGTCCGGTCCGGGACCGGCGGGTCATGATTGGCCGGGGATCTGGAAGGCGGCGAGGTCATCCCCGCGCTCGTCGCTGACCCTCACCCACCAGGGGTTTCCCGACAACCTCTCGACGATCTCCGCCGGCAGGGTCCAGCGGCCGGCGACCTTGCCCTCGCCGATCCTTTCGGCGGCGGCCGGGAAGCCGGTCGGATTGGGAGAGACCTCGACCCAGAGCGGGCGCGGATAGCCGGCAAGGTCCAGACCCTCGGGCGGCAGCGGCGGCAGCGGCGACGGATCCTCGGCAATGCTCCTGGCCGCTGGTGGGCCGCCCGGGACCGTGCCGGTTCGCCGCCGGCTCGTCCGATCCAGCATTTCGAGGCACCCGTTGAACCAGGCCCCGTAGTGGCGCCGGCGAAACCGCCTCGCCGAGCTTGCGAACCACTCGGCGGCGCGCGGCTCGAGCGCCGCGCTGCGGCCGTAGAGGTGGACCGCCTCGGCCGCCGGCACGAAGCGCGCCGCAAGGCCGGCGCGGCGCAGGCGCAACAACCAGTCGGTCTCCTCGAAGTAGAGCTGGAAGCCTTCGTCGAACCCGCCCACCCGCTCCCAGGCCGCGCGCGTCACCGCGAGCAGGCTTCCGGACAGCGCGTAGCTCGGGAGCGGCGCCGCCGCCAGCCAGTGACGGCGGCAGTGGCGCCGGCTGTGCCGCCGCGCCCTTGCCGGCCAGCCGGCGCCGCACGCGGCCGCCAGCGCGGCGAGCAGCTCGCCGCGGCGGCTGCGCGCCTCGGCGGGCGGGAGCAACAGGCGGCGGCCGGAATCCCAGTAGAAGCGCGGCCCGGCGGCGCCGGCGCCCGCCCGCAAGCAGCCGACCAGGCCGGCGATGCACCCGGGCAGCACCAGCACGTCCGGGTTGAGCAGCAGGATGAGCTCGGCGCGCGAGCTCGCCACCCCGAGATTGACGCCCCCGGCATAGCCGAGGTTGCGGCCGGGCTCGAGCAGGCGGACCGGCAGGCCGGCGAGCAGCTCCCTTCCTGCCGGGTCGCTGCCGTTGTCGACCAGCAGCCATTCCACCTCGAGGCCGGCGGCAGCCCCCGGGCCTCCGGCCAGGTCGCTCTGCAGCGCGGCGACTGCCGCCGCCGCAAGCCGCGGCGTGTGGTAGTGGACGAGCACCACCGCGAGACTGGCTGGACTGCCGCCGGTCATCGCCAGGTGATCGCCGGCAGGAGGCATCGGGGCTGGCTGGTGGCCGACACTAACGGCGCCCGGCGACTGCCGGCGCGGGCGCGGCCGCCGCGGGCGGCGGGGGCACCGCGGCGGCGGGCGCGGCCTCCGTGAGCGGCGGCGAGGCGGCCTCGGCGATCTGCCAACGGTGCTCGTGAGCGACGACGCCGAAGGCATAGCCGGGGCTGTGGACGCCGAAGGCGCGGCGGTAGATGCGCTGGTCGTAGATATGCAATCCCGCCTCGTCGAGCAGGAAGACGTAGAGCGTGAACTCGCCCTTGACCAGGGTCAGCCGCGGCAGCACCGCGCTGATCCGGTAATGGGTCCTTCCGGTCATCGGCGGCCGGCCATCGAGATGGGTGGCGAGCGAACAGACCTCGAGGTCGTCGATCCGATTGACGCCGATGCCGACGTGGAAAGAGAGGTCGGCGCGCCGCGATTCGAATTCGATCTCGATCTCGAGCGTATCGCCCGGCGCAAACAACGGCACCGCGCCGGTCGGCGCCTCGGCACTGGCGCCGCCGCTGACCCGCACTCCCAGCAGGCGGGCCGGGCGCCGGGCGAGATCCCCGCCCCCATCCCCGGCGCCGCCGCTCGCCGCCGCGGCACCCCGGGCACGGCCGCCCACCGGCACGCCCGTGGGGAGCTCGTCGTCGCTCGCGCCCTCGCCGGCGCCAGGCGCGCGGTCGTCCTCGCGAGCGCCTGGGGCGCGGTCGTCCTCACGAGCGCCTGGGGCGCGGTCGTCCTCACGAGCGCTTGGCGCGCTCTTGGCCAGCAGGAAGTTCTCGTAGTCGCGGACGACGTCGCCGACCGGCCCCAGCGCCGCGGCCTGCCCGTGCCGCAGCCACAGCGCCCGCTGGCAGAAGGCCGATACGTAGTACATGGCGTGCGAGCAGAACAGCAGGGTGCCGCCGGCGCCGACGAACTGCAGCAGGCGGTCCATGCACTTCTTCTGGAAGTAGCCGTCGCCCACCGACAGGGCCTCATCGATGATCAGCACGTCGGGCTCGACCTGGATGGCGATCGAAAACCCCAATCGCATGGCCATGCCGGTCGAGTAGACCTTGACCGGTTGATCGATGAAGTCCCCCAGCTCGCTGAAGGAAATGATCGCCGGCAGCTTCTGCTGCAATTCCTGCTCGGAGAGGCCGAGCATGGCGGCGTTGAGCACGATGTTCTGCCGGCCGGTGAACTCGGGATGGAAACCGGAGCCGAGCTCGAGGATGGACGCCACTTTCCCCTGCACCCGCACGGCCCCGGCGGTGGGAACGCCGATGCCGGCAAGCAGCTTGAGCAGCGTGCTCTTGCCGGCGCCGTTCTCGCCGATGATCGCCAGCCCCTCGCCCTTGGGCAGGGTGAAGCTGACGCCCGAGAGGGCGCGGAACTCGCGGTGCCGAGGCCGCCGCAGCAGCGCCTCGCTCAGGCGGTCCCACGGCGACGCATAGACCCGGTAGACCTTGGTCAGCTGCTCGACTTGAACGGCGGGCTCGGACATCCGCAAGGAATTGTACAGCCAAAAAAAAGATGGCCGCCGGTCTGCTGCCCGGCGGCCCAAAAGAAGAACGGACGCTTGGAAGGCCTGGGTTCAGCGGCTCAGCGCGCAACCCCCTGGACGTAGGCCGGGTCGCCGGTCGACGTCGTGAGCACCTGCGCGGCGCTGAGCGCCGTGCCGTTCTTCACCACAACCTGGACGGTGAACCCGTTGGGGACGGTGCCACCCGGCAGCGGGTGCTGGGTGGGCAGGAAGTTGTGCACCTTGCCGGGCGGCAGGGTGAGGTTGCTGAGGGTGCCGAGCACGGAGCCGTCGAGCCCACGGTAGACGATGTCGTAGACCCCGTAATCGGTCGTGCTGTTGTTGAACACCCAGAAGGTCGTCAGGTGGGTGGCGTCCTGCCGCAAGCCGACCAGGTAGTCGGTCTGCCCGACCTTGGCCGCGTCGCTGTCCGAGAACGCCGTCATCGACTGGCCGAAGCGATTGGCCGGCTGCGCGTTGTTGTAGCTCTCCGCCTGCACGATCGGGTAGACGCCGTTCGCCACCGAGGAGGTGACGGTGATGACGCCGACGACGTTGTTCAGATTCCACTTGCCGGCGATGGCGTTGCTGAGCCGCTGGGTGTCGCCGGCGTTGAGGGTCAGGGTCACCGGCGCGGTGGTGGACCCCTGGACGCCGGTGCGGGTGAAGGTGAGCGTCACGCTTGCCGGCTGGCTGCTGGTGTTCGCCAGCACGACGTCGGTCTGCCAGGCGCCGTTGGTGCTGAAGGCGCCGATGATGTACTGGGTCGAGGCGACGACGTTGCCCGCGCTGATGAAGGACGGGTCGCCGGAGCCCATGCGGACGTTCTCGCCGTAAGGGAAGAGGGTGTTGCCGCTCTTGTTCTCGATCGACACCAGGTAGTCGGTGGCGGTCGTCAGGCCGAAGAGGTTGTGGACGTCGGCCTGCTGGAACTGGCGCTGGCCGAACGGGCCGACGATCAGGTCGCCGTTCGACTCGCCGATCTGGTTGCCCTGGGTGTCGAACAGGCGGACATGGTAGGTCGCCGTGGTGGCCGTCGGGTTGGTGATGCCGAAGTAGGCCAGCTCGTCGCTGTTGTCGTTGAGCCCGGCAAGGTACGAGAAGGTGCTGCTGGCCTGGGTCGAGCTGTTCGACGACGAGGCTCCCGACAGCGAGAGGCCGGGGATGGTCTGCCCGAACTGGCTGCCGTCGCCGCGCGTCACCGTGTTGAAGGAGGTCATCACCGGCAGCGGATCGGTGGACTTGACCGTCACGGTCACGAAGCCCGCGATGTTGTCGCGGTTGAACACGGTCTGCAGCACGTCCGGCGCGTAGATCGTGGCGTTCGGCTGGATGGTCGTCGAGGCTTGCGGCGGCGAGGGGTCCGCCGTGCCCCGCTTGAGGAACTGCATGGTCACGCCGAGCGGGGTGTTGCCGGGGTTGTGGAGGTACAGGTCGCAGGACTGCACCAGCGCGCCGCGGGTCGCGGCGACCCATGGCAGCACCACCGACTGGAAGGCGGGCTGCTGGACCTGGAAGGTCTTGGTGGTGGAGGTGGTGGTGAAGCCCGTGCCGCTCACCGTCAGCACCACGGTGTCGTTGCCCGCCTGCGACCAGGTGTGGGTCACGGTCTTGCCGGAGCCGGTCGTGCCGTCGCCGAAGTCCCAGGCGAAGCTGGCGGCCGCGTTGGTCTCGGCGCCGGTCAGCGTCACCGCCTGGCCGACGGCCGCCGGACAGAACCAGAAGCCGCCGGTGTTGGTGCAGCTCCCGGCGCTTTCGGTGTAGTCCGAGTTGAGCGGCGGGTTTGTCGACTTCGCGACCGTGAAGGTCTTGGTGGTGGAGGTCTGGGTGTAGCCCTTGCCGCTCACCGTGAGCGTCACCGAGACGGTGCCCTGCTGCGCCCAGGTGTGGGTCACCTGGCCGCCGGTGCCGGTCGTGCCGTCGCCGAAGTCCCAGGCGAAGCTCGCCGCCGCATTGGTTTCCGTGCCGGTCAAGGTCTCCGCCACGCCGGCGGTCGCCGTGCAGAACCAGAAGCCGCCGGTGTTGGTGCAGCTCCCCGGGTTCTCGGTGAAGTCCGAGCCCAGCGATTGCTGCTGCTGACCGCCGACGACGACCGACTGGCTCGCCTCGCTGATGCAGGTGCCGAACGGGCAGTTGGCGCCGGTGCCGGGCGCCGCCACGTCGAGCTTGACGGTGTAGGTGCCCGCCGCGCTGTAGGCATGGCTCGCGGTCGCGCCGCTGGCCTGCTGGCCGTCGCCGAAGTACCAGGTATAGGTCGTCGGGCTGCCGGTCGAGCCGGTGCCGTCGAAGCTGACGGCAACGCCCGCGCTCGGCGACGACGGCGAGAAGCTGAATTTCGCCTGCAGGGTGCCGCCGCCGGTGCTGCCGTTCGAGATGGTGATGGTGACGCTGCCGAAGGCGCCGGAGCAGCCGGTGTTGGTCGCGGAGACCGAGTAGACGCTGTTGCTCGGGAAGCTGACGGTGATCGAAGAGCCGGTCGTGCCGCCGCTGGCGGTGCCGCCGCTGTAGGTCCAGCTCCAGGTGGCGGCGGGGGTGCAGTTCTGCGCCGAGGCGAAGAAGGTGTACGCCGTGCCAGGCACGCCGGTGCCCGGGCCGGACACGGTGATGATCGGCGGCGGCGGCGGATTGCCGGTCACGACCTGGATGACGGGGCTGGTGAAGGTCGCCGACCCGGAACCGCCCGGCCCATGCACTCGCAGCGCCGGCGTGTAGTTGCCGGCGACCGTGTAGGTGTGCGAGGTCACCGGCGAGGTGTGGCCGGCGTCGCTGAAGTTGGGCGTGCCGGTGCCGGTGAAGTCCCAGGCGTAATCCCAGACTGCCGCGCCGGTCGAGGAATCGAGGAACGTGATCGGCGAGTTGGTCGCGAACACGCAGGGCGCGAAGGAGCAGATCGCCTGGAAGTCGGCGACCAGCGCGATGGTGACGGTCACGCCGAGCGGCGAGCTGGCCGCGCCGTTGGGATCGGTCGTGCAGTTGCGGATCTTGACCTTGACCGTGTAGGCGCCGGCCGCGACGTAGGTGTGCAGCGGATTGGGGCCGGCGGTCGGATCGTTGGACCAGCCGCAGTACCCGTCGCCGAGCGGCCCGAGCGGCTGCGCGAGCGAGCAGTTGCCGTCGCCGAAGTTCCAGTTCCACTCGGTGGCACCCGCCGCGGCGACGTGGAACTGCACCGCGCTGGCGGTGAAGGGATCGTTGGTCGGCGCAAACGAGGTCGGCAGGACCGGCAGCGAGCCCAGGGTGAAGGTCGCCTGCGCGGTTGCCGGGGTGCCGGTGCCGCTGACCTGCACCTTGGCGGTGTACGAGCCCGGAGTCACGGCATTCGCCTTGGTGTCCCAGGTGAAGGGGTTGGCGGTCGAGGTGCCGCCCGGGGCCGTGACGTTGTCGACGTTGGTGATCGTCCAGGCGTAGGCCAGCGGCGGCTTGCCGGTGACGTTGTTGGCGGTCAGGGTCACCGGCTGGCACTGCAGCGGCGAGCTGGGCGACACCGAAACGCTGCCGACCGCGGGCGCCGGGTTGAGCACGGTGACGTTGTGGGTGACCGGCGGGCTCGAACCCAGGCTGTTGCCGGCGATCAGGGTCACGCTCTGCGAGCCCAGCTGCGAGAAGGTGACGCTGGGGTTCTGCGTCGGCGCCGTCGATGGGCTGCCGTTTTGGAAGGACCAGTTCCAGGACGTCGGCTGGCCGATCGTGAGGTCGGTGAACTGGACCGGCGACCCGAGGTAGGCCGGGTTGGGGCTCCAGCTGAAGTCGGCGCTGGGGATCGTCTGGCCCACGTGCTGATGGACGTCGAACAGCGACTGGGCAGTGCGGTAGAAGTACTGCCCGTTGAACTTGCCCTTCCGCGGCATGAGGTAGTTGAGGCCCGTGGTATTGGCGCGGTAGTACCAGCCCCAGTAGCCGCCGCCGCCGACCGCGCCCGGCGTGATGTCGTGGGGAGCTGCCGGGTTGCTCACGTCGAACAGCCACTCGCGCTGCGTGGTCGGCACGCCGCAGACCTGGTCGCTGCCGATGTAGAGGAACGGCGCCGCGCCGCTGCGCGAGAAGGTCAGGAAGTAGGACTGGGTGAGGGCGACGGTCACGTCGATGGTGGTCGCCGACACCGTCGTCAGCCCGCTGGTGACGTCGAAGACCCACAACTGAAAGGGCACCGACGGGTTGGCGAAGTTGGGGCCGGAGATCGCGCCCAGGTAATAGGTGCTGCCGTTCTTCCACATCGCCAGGCCGTAGACGCCGTGGTCCGTGAGCCCGTTGAGCTTGAGCGACGGGCTGGACGGGCTGGTCACGTTCCAGAGGTCGAAGCCGCCGGACGCGCCGCTGCTCGCGGCCAGGAGGTTATCGACGCCGGCGATGTAGCTGGGCGCGCGGCTGCCGATCGTGCCCACGTAGACGCCCGGGCAGTTGGTGCCGGGTGTCGGCTCGGAGCAACCGTTCGAGCGCTTGGCGGCGTCCATGTTGTAGACCAGCAAGCCGCCGGGCTGCTGGACGGAGGCGACGAAGGCGTAGTTGGTGCCGGAGACGTTGGCGGCGTACACCGCCGTGGCCTCGACGTTGTAGCTTTGGTAGACGGCGTGAGGCATCGACTTGTTGGTGAAGTCGATGATCGCCGTGCCGACCTTGCCCTGGCCGACGACCGCCGCCAGCGTGTCGTTGCCGGCGGGCAGGCTGACGTCCTGGATGGGCGTCTTGTTCTCGTTGGGATCGCCGCCGTTCAGGAACTGGTTGAGGTTCAGGTAGCCGGTCGACGAGACCGGCACCGGCGACGAATGGATGTCCCACACCTTGACGCCCCAGTCCATGGCGGTGAACGCCCAGCCGTTCTGGATGTCGATCGAGAAAAAGTACGGGTTGTTCGAGTAGGCCCCCGTGTACTCGTTGAAGGCCGTGACGTCGCGTTCCACCGGGATGCTGCTCTCCGCAGGCTGCAGCGAGGAGCTCCAGTAGGTCGAAGGCACCGGAGTTGCAGGAGTCCCGCAGGAGATCCAGCCGCAACCCGACCGGTCGCAGGTAGCTGCCGCGAGCGGGGCCGGGGCGGCGGCGGCGGCCACCGCGATGGCCAGCGCCAGGCCGATCAGAACCGGGGGTCGATGATCGGCGCGGTCAGGCGTTCGAGAGGTGGAAGCACGGGCACGCGGACTGTACATAACCAAAGCTCCTCTTTACCAGCTACCCGGTGACGGCTGTTCGAGGCCGCTGCCGGCCGGCGCATCGGGACGCGACGAGCCGCAGCCAATCGCACCGCGACCGCCTGGACGAAGACGACCATCCTGCGTATCGCTCCTGTCGGACGGCCTCACCCGCGAAGGACTTGAAGCGTCCGCGGTGCAACCGTCTGAGAGGGACCCTTCCAATCTGGCACCAACCCCGGAGAACCCGTGGCGGGGGTGGGGGCCAGGTTGCAAGAGCCGATTTGGGGTCGGCCCGTGAAGGGAAGCGGGCCCGGACCGAGATCCGGGCCCGCTGAAGAGCGACTACGGGACGAAATGGTTGGCAGCGCAGGCGCTGTCGAGCCGGATGGCGTCGATGCCGACCGCGAAGTGGCCGTTCGAAGCCAGCGTGTACACCACCCAGGCCTGAGCGGCGGCCGGATCGACCGGCGGGTTGTTACCCGCGGCCGCCACCGTCGTGTTCAGGTCGAGGTAGAGCCAGCCGAAGCTGAAGGGCACCGGGAAGGCCGCGCCGTTCACGATCGTCCGCTGCGTTTCGGCCGGGAACGGAATCAACGACCCGGTCGGCGGCTGCGGCGAGAAGGGGAACGTCTGCGGCACGACCGGATGCTCCTGCTCGTCGAAGATCACGATGCCTTCCTGACCGAGGGGGTACCAGGCCGGCTGCAGGCCGGGGGTCGCCGGGCAGGTGAAGGGACCCTGATTGACCTTCGAATCGCGCCATACCAGCAGCGAGGTGCCGCCGCTGAAGGGGCCGCCGTTGAGGTAGCGGGCGGCGAAGGTGGTCGCCAGCGGCTCGCGGTTGTCCACCGCGGTCCAGGCGTCGTAGCGGCCGTAGAAGGTGTAGCGGCCGGCCGTGGAGGTCGCCGGGTTGGTCGCGTCGGCCTCGATGTGGACGAGGTCGCCGCCCTCGGCGAAGTTCTGCACCGAGTTGACGATGAACCAGTCGCCCCACAGGACGTTCTGGTTGGTGGCGTCGCCGGTGCCGCCGGCAGCGAAGTAGCCGGCATCACCCGGGAAGCGCAGCGAGCAGTTGCTCACCGTGTCCATGGTGAGGTAGCCGCGGGCGATGTTGTCGCCCAGGGCCTGGCCGGCGCAGTTGCCCTTGAGGATCGCCGACGGCTTGCCGGTCAACGCCGCCTGCAGGTGGGCGGTGAAGAACGACGGCAGCGCGGGTGGCGGCAGCACCCCGGTGCAGCTCGCAAAGTTGATGTCTTGCGAGAACGAGCCCTTGGGGCTGATGGTGTCGGTCGGATCCTGGCCCGCCGACGCCGTCTGCGGCATGTTGCCGTTGACGATGATGTCGCGCAGGTTGACCGACTGCACATCGTACCCGGTCAGGTAGATGTTGAAGTCGAGCACGGGGACCGACAGGTCGGACCACATGACGACGTGGACCAGCACGGCTGTGGCGGAGGCGTTGTTGACCGAGAAAAGGGTCGTCAACCCGTTGGGGTTGCTGAGATCCACCTCGAAGTAGGGCAGCAGCAGCGTCGCCGCCGGCACCGCATCGATGGTGCAGATCACAGCCCCAGCCTGGCCGCCCAGGGCCAGCAGGCCCAAGAGAGCGAGACTCAGTGCGGTTTTCTTCATGACAGACAATCTCCTAGGGTTGGTGTTGCTGATGCAAGTACAACCATCCAAGTGTCCGACTACTCCACTCTCCTCGGGAAGGAACATCACCTCCTGTTTAAAGTTTAGAGTCTCTTAACTCTAAGCAAATCAAAGAGTTCCAGCGTCGGCCGCGAAACTTGCCGCCTTGTCGAGCTGCCAGCTATCGCGGCCAGAGTCGGCGTCGTCCGTTGTGCCTTGCGGGGTGACGCCGGGCCCCCCAGCCGGTTTTATGCTTTCGCACTATAGGGATGTCCCCCCGCGCTGTCAAGCGTTTAGGATCGATTTTTCCAAGAAGATTTCCGCCGGCCATCCACGGGATGGCGCGCGATGGCGAAAATGACGGAAGGGCATCAGGAGCCGCCTCCCGGCTTCGCGGCAGCCTGCGAGGCTGGGGCCGGGGCACTCCCCGCCGCCTTGCCCGCCTTGCCCGCATCGGCCGGCATCGCGTGCCAGGCGCGGATGCCGCCCTCGGAGCGGCACTGGTCCGGCGCGTACATCGCCGAGTATTCGCCAGACCACGACGCCACGATCTCGGCCTTGCCGTCGCCGTCGAGGTCCGCCAGGCGCACCCGCGAGCCGTTGCACCCGGGGCCGTAGTTGGGGATCTCCGCGGTCTCGTGAGTGAAGAATCCCTTGCCGTCGCCCAGGAAGACCCAGGTTGCCCCATCGCCGGTCAATGCCACGAGGTCGAGGTTGCCGTCGCCGTCGAGGTCGCCGGCCCCCAGCGCGCTGACGCCTTCGCGCCCCTCCTTGGCCGCCAGGGTGCGGCGCTCCCACTTGCCGCCCGGCCGCGAGTAGAAGATGTCGATGCCGGTGCGCCAGACGGCGCCCTCGAAGCTGATATAGCCGACCGCCAGGTCGGAACGGCCGTCGTGATCGAAGTCGGCGGCCAGCACTGCCTTCACGTAGGAGAGAGGGCGCACGTCGATCTCCGCCTTGTCCCAACCGCCGTCGGCACGCCCCAGGTAGACCAGGTCCCGCCGCCCCATCACGCCGCTGCCGACGGCGAAGTCGGGGCGGCCGTCGCCGTTGAAGTCGCCGACGGTGACGGAGTCGCCGAAGATCTGGTCGTGCCCGGTGCCCTGGTCCTTCCGCTTCCAGCTGCCGTCGCCCTGGTTGAGGTAGATGACCGGGCCGTAGCTCTGGCCGGAGCCCAGAATCCCGCCTTCGCCGCGCACCGCCGAGATGTTGAGCCGCGGTCCCTCGCCCAGCGCCAGGATGTCCGGACGCTGATCGTGGTTCCAGTTGACCAGGCTGATGGTCTTCGAGGTGAACAGCGCCGACTCGTCGCCCCCCTTGCCGGGCTCCAGGAAATCGAGCCCCTTGTCCCAGCGCTTCATGAAGTGTCCCTTGCCGTCGCCGAGCAGCGCGGTGAAGCCCTTGAGATGCATCGCCAGGACCAGGTCGAGATTGCCGTCGCCGTCCAGGTCGGCCACCCCGATGTCGCCGTAGTCATAGGGGAAGCGCGCGAACTGCGCTTCCTGCCAGCGCCGCCAGCTGCCCTTGCCGTCGCCGAGGAAGATGACCGGCGGTCCCAGGCCCTTGCGCGGCGGCGAGTGCACGATGTCGAGATGGCCGTCGCCGTTCATGTCGGCGAGGACGAAACCCTCGCGCCACTGCCCCGAGCTGGGAAGCCCCTTGCCGAAGTCGATGAAACGCAGCCGGTGGCTCTCGGGTGTATCCGCCTTGTAGGTGGCGGCGATCTTCGCCAGCTCGGCCGCGCTGGGCGGCTGGTTGACCGGCTTCACCGGCTGTCCGGCTCCGACCTTGAAGACCTTGAAGTAGAAGTAGCGATCGTCTTCCCGCACCACGTCGATCGGCACACCCCACAGGGTACGCACCGTGTGATCGTCGATGCGGCGGTACTGGCCCTCGACCTTGCGCATCTTCTCAATGAAATAGAGCCGCCCCAGGTCATCCTTGAGCCACTTGCCGTCCGGCGGCTCCGGATTGGGGTCGACCTGCCGCGTCTGGGGAACGTTGGCGCCGTAGGGGTTGGGCGTGGGGGAAACCTGCGGGGCCGCCGGCGTGGAGGAAGCCTGCGGGGCCGCCGGCGCGGCGGGCTGGCCGCCCTGCGCACCGGCCGGCGCCGCCGGCGCGGCCAGCAGTGCCGCCAGCAGCAGGAGCGGGGAGAGCCTATGGGATGGAGAGAATCGGGTGATCACGTGTTACCTCCGTGGGGGGATCCGGCAAAGGGGAGCCCTTTTGCTTACGGAGGCCCCGCTCACGGCGTCCAAGGGATGATCAGATCTCGTCTACGAAGGCGACCTTGAGTCGCCGGAACAGCAGAAAGCCGGCGCATAGTAGCACAGCGGCGATCGCCGCAAGGCCGGCGGTCCCGGGCACCACCGCGAGATGCCCGCGCAGGAAGGCCTGCCGGTACAGCTCGACCAGCGGCGTCAGGGGATTGAGCTCGATCCAGGGCCGCAGCCGCGGCGGCACCGAGGCGAGCGGGTAGACGATCGGGGTCAGGTAGAACCAGCCGGCGAACAGCATGCCGAGCAGCTGCGCCGTATCGCGGAAGAACACCTGCACGGCGCTCAGCAGCAGCCCCAGGCCCAGCGTCAGCAGCACCTGCAGGGGCAACGCCACGAGGAGCATCGGCAACCCCCTCCAGGCGAGGTGGCCGAGCGCCGCCAGGACGCCCAGGAACACCGCCGCGGCGATCGCCTCGTGCAGCAGCGCCGCCAGCACCACCGCCACCACCAGGATCTCGGCGGGAAAGCGCAACTTCTTCACCAGCATCGAGTTGTCGGTGATGGCCGTGGACGAGCGCAGGACTCCTTCCTGCACCGCGATCCAGGGCAGCAGGCCGCTGAACAGGAAGACCGCGAAGGGGCCGCCGGAATTGCCGGCGTCGCTCCTCATCTTGAGCACCGTCGAGAAGACGAAGGTGAAGAGCGCCAGCAGCCAGAGCGGCTGCACGAAGGACCAGGCGAAGCCGAGCAGCGAGCCGGCATAGCGGCCCTGAAAGTCCCGCTTGACGAGCTCGCGCAGCAGGAAGAGGTGACGTTTGAGCTTCAAGAGGGCCTCGCTGGCAGTCTCGACGGTGTCATCGGCGGGCACTATATCTACATATAAGGATGGGGGAGCGGCATTTGACAGACCCCCGCGGGGGGCGTAGTATCCTTGAAAAGCATCGTCCTATGCCGAAGTGACATAGTGCCTGACTAGACTGACTAGAGACCAACGGCCATGGCAACCATCGAGAAGATCCGCCAGGTTCAGCTGGTGGGACGCAAGATCCGGCAGCTGCGCAAAGAGAACAAGCTGACCCAGGTCGAGCTCTCCGCGCGGCTGGGCATCCAGCAATCCGACCTGTCCCGCATGGAACAGGGAGAGTACCGGGTGAGCCTCGACACCCTGTTCCGTATCCTTGCCGAGTTCAAGATGAGCATCGGCGAGTTCTTCGAAGGGGTGGCGCAGGAATCCATCACCCCGCGCGACGTGCAGCTCGTCCAGGAGTTCAACGCCCTGCCTCGCGATGCGCAGCGGGAGGTCGAAGACTTCATCGCCTTCAAGCGTATCCAGACCCGGGGCGAGGGTCCCCCTCTCGGCTCTGCCGGCTCCACTGGCGGCGCCGGCTCCAGCAACTCCGCCAGCAACTCCGGAGCCGGCTCTGCCGCCTCCGTTACAGCCGATCGTGTCTCCGGGCCAATGAGCGCCGCCGGCGCCGCCGGCGTGAAGGGGGTTCCACGGGGCCCCGAGGTCACCTGAAGCTCGCGCCAACCGCGGCACCTGCGACAACGAACACCTGCGACGACGGCGACACCAGCGGCGCAAGCGGCATCAGGTAACGATCGAAGACTCGGATACGTCGGAGAACAACGGCTGGCGCAGCACCGGCGAGTCGAACCAGCACCTACCTTGCTATCCGCGCGGGGTCTGCCGGCGCGGTGGAGGGAGCAGGGATGAGTGAGTCGATCCAGGGCGAAAGCCCTGAGGTTTTCGAGGACTTCCGCGAACGTTGGCAAAGATCGATCGAGGTCGGCCGCCTGGAAGAGGCCGAGGAGATCATCCAGCGTGCCCTGGCCTGGGCCCAAGGCGACGGCGATCTGCGACGCATCGACAGCGTGGTGTGTGCCCTGGCGGCGGTCGCCATCCACCTGGGGCGCGGCGATGCCGAGCTGCCGCGGTTGCGTGAGATCCTGCTGCGCAACGGCGACCCCGGGAACTGCCGGCTGGCCGCCAACAACATCTCCATCCATTACCAGTTCGTCCGCAACTTCAAGAAGAGCCTGTTCTATGCCCGGATCGCCTGCGACCGGGCGTTGCAGCTGGGCCGAGCGGACTGGATCGCCTACAGCCGCAACCAGCTCGGCAACGCCCTGCTCGGCGAGAGTTTCATCGACCAGGCATGCCGCGAGTACGAGGAGGCGGTCGCGCTGATTCCCGCTCCCAGCGTCTGGCGGGCGCGCATCCTCAACAACCTGGGCTACTGCCGGGTGCTGCAGAAGCGCTTCGCCGAGGGCTACTCCTGCCTGTACGAGAGCCTCAGGCTGCTGCGGCGCTTCTCGGCCGAGCGCTACCAGGTGCTGCCGCGCCTCGACCTCTGCTTCGCCCATCTCGAAACCGGGCGCTACGAGCACGCGCGGCGCCAGGGCGTGGCGGCCTTCGCGCTGGCCGAGAAGATGGGCGACGTGGACGCGACGAAGAATGCCCTGTACCTGCTCGGCGAGACGGCGAACCTGAGCGGCGACGTCCAAAGGGCTAGCGGCTACTTCACGCGGTTGCAGCGCGACTATTTCCCCGAGTCCCCCTACCTGCCTGGGTTCCTGCTCGCGGTGGACGTGCGGAAACTGGTCAATCTCCATGCTTGAGGTCACGGCCATGCACAAGACAGTCAGACCCTCAGCCGTTTTCGCCCGCTGCCTTGCCTTCCTGTGGCTGGCGGCCGCGGCCGCGACCTCTGCCCGCGCCGTGCACCTGACCTCGGCGCTGGGAGCCGACGGTCAGCTGTACACGGTGACCGCCGGCACCTTCGGCACGCTGTTCCCGGGCTCGAGCCTCTACCCTGCCCAGACGGCGGTGCTGGCGCTCGACACCACGGTGCCCGGCCAGCAGACCCAGCGGCAGCTGGTGCAGAGCACCGCCGACGCCAACCTCGAAAGCACGCCGGCGCTGATCTACGAGGACGGCTCGAAGACGCTGTTCGTCGTCTGGGTTTCGTCCGACCAGTCGGTGAGCTCGGTCATCAAGATCGCGAGCTTCGACGGCAGCCAGTGGTCGCAGGCGATCACCATCATCAGCAACATCTATGCGGCCAAGACGCCGCCCCAGCTGGCGGTGACCCGTGACACCCACCAGGAGGTGGACCCGGTTTCGGGCAACCCGGTCACCCGGCACCGCACGGTGCTGCACATCGTCTGGTCCGAGGACTCGGCGAACGGTCTCTACCAGGCCTACTACGCGCCGGTGATCTTCGAGGACGGCGCCTGGATCGGCACCGTTCCCACCCCGCAGCACCTCAATGTCTTCGACGCTCTCGACCAGGCCGGGCAGACCGCACCGGGGACCGGCCCGGGGCCCTTGAGCTCGCCGCTCGCCTTCACCCCGACGGTTCAGACCGGGCGTGACACGAGCACCGTGGTGACCGGCTTCGCCTCCGACACCTCCGGCATGCTCACCGCGGTCGAGGTCGACGTCCTGCCAGAGGAATTGCGCATCCTCGCCGACACCTGCTCGGCGGCGATCCTCACCAACGGCGCCCAGTACTTCCCCGGCCAGCTGGCAACCCTGGCCGCGCAGATGCAGTCGGTCATCCTGAGCAGCGGCGGCGCCTTCCAGGCGGAGGCGCTGCAGGCGATCGCCAGCGCGGCGCAGGGCCAGATCGTGGCCGGCTCGTCGGATCTCACCAGCCTGGCCAACCGGACCCGCGCCACGATCATCGACACCGGAGCGAGGTTTGCGATGCGCGGGCTGCGGATCGTCGCTCCCGGGCTCGGCCCGATCGCGCCGCCGCAGATCGTCGAGGTGCTGGTGCCCGGCGCCCCCTCGCACTTCCTGCAGTTCCGGGTCACCTCCACCCGGCCGTGGCCGGCGGTGGCCGCCAACGGCCTGCAGCTGTTCCTGTCGCGGTCCGGCTACGATGCCCTGGCGGCCTGGACCAATCCGACCAGCAACGCCGTCCTCTACAGCAACACCCAGCTGGACGGCACCTGGAGCAGCGTCAAGCAGCTGCAGGTTTCGAGCTCCATGAGCTTGCTGCAGGCCTACCAGGTGCTCGAGCAGAGGATGCAGTACTAGTGTCCCGAGTCAGAAGTTCGCATCATTATTCGGCGGCCCTCCGCGTCCCTGGCGGCGTTGCGCCTCCTCGACATAGTCCGGGCTATGCCTGCGTCGGCGCGCCTGGCCAGGGGCACGGATGAC